>Ga0209782_1002463_pt1 | contig 10325 bp, 6 predicted proteins | sample WorMetmaBAHAMAS1_FD_187390 | JGI IMG/M metagenome (GOLD analysis project Ga0209782, IMG submission 187390) | Marine gutless worms symbiont microbial communities from Max Planck institute for Marine Microbiology, Germany - Inanidrilus... | ecosystem: Host-associated > Annelida > Digestive system >...
GTGTGTGTGTGTGTGTGTGTGTGTGTGTGTGTGTTAGTCACGACCATGAGCCCAGCTAAAACAGCTAAACAAATCGACATATAGAGTTTGGAAAAGAGGCAGACTCGTGTGGGCAAAAGGAACCGAGTATCAGATGGGGTACATATGGGCGCCACCTGGCAAATATGACTGCATGATTCATGCTTAGCAGTGATGTGGTCTGTCACTACCAATACTGCAGCAGCAACATGTTCTGTGTCGAAGCTGCAAGATCTCTCCAGTGCCTGACAAGTGGCATCCTCCAAATATATGCAAATTGTGGTCCTGATAAAAATTCTACACTAAGCAGACAGTATAGTTGATAGTGTACAGTTTCTGGAGCCAGTGGCGTGAAGTAAGTGAATTGGACGGATGAAAGGCCGAGTTAACTGACTGAGTTAAGGTATTAGGTCCCACTTGAAACGAAATAGGTCATTATGGAGACGCTGTTCTTAGTTGATGTCTAGGCTAGAACTGAGCAACAGTGGTATATAGCTCCCAGAGCTCACACGGGGTTGTATGAAAGGTGAAATACAATATTAATAACAATAATAATAATACAGCATTTGTATAGCGCCATAACGTTCTTAAAGGATACAGAGGCACTGTCCCATGTCTGGAAATCCTGCCCTATTACCTTCCATTAGGGTATGAATTCATACCTTTAAGATATAAAATATGAGGGTAGGAAAACATACCCTAAAGATGAGGTATGCTTGTCCTACCATAAGATTGGCCATATGATATTTATACCCATAGAGGTAGGAAAACCTACGCTTATTTTTAGGTGTGTATCTGGTTTGTTGCACAGTATTTTCCGAACGGTCTGGCATTCGCGACTGGTTCTGACGACGCCACGTGTCGTATGTTTGACATGCGGTCAGACCAGGAGATTGCCATGTACTCACACGACAACATCATCTGCGGCATTTCGGCAGTCTCCTTCTCGTGCAGCGGCCGCCTGCTGTTCGGCGGCTACGACGACTTCAACTGTAATATCTGGGACACTCTCAAGCAGGACCGCGCCGGTACGATGTCTCTCTGCCGACTGCAGTGATGCCGAAATGTTACCTTTAATTGTGTGTAAATACGGACTGTTGTATCTTGTGGCTTTTGCTATTGCTGTTCTGCGTGTTCAGTTGCATTTTGTCGACTGTTTTAATAAACGGAAGAAGAAGACCTTACGTTGTATGATGAATAGAGCTTATCATAAAAGTGAGCCCGCCGTCGGACCTCGATTGAGATGGGCATCTCTTAGGTTGGATTCAGCACTCTCCAAAGGCCATAGTAGATAGCAGACTTCGCCCCCGTGCGCGACCCACGATGAATACTTGCTGGTCAGTGTCATTGTGAAAAATTTGTTTGGAATCGATTTAGTATTTTTGGCTTTTACGCTATACTCTCGCCGTTTAGGAATGAACATGACGCGCCATAAGTCCCAGTACGTTGAAACGTTATCCACAAAACCGGAAGTACAAAATGTATCGCAACGCCGCCAGAAGAGGACATAACCCACAGTCAACAAGCACAGAAACTTTGACGAAGTTCAGTCATGTTGTTTTCGAGATACGCGAGTGGACAGACAGACATACAGACAGACACTTATCACAGTATACTTCGCACCTTTTCCCCGAGGACGAAGTAATTAATTGGCAGATCCAGGTAAGTAGGCCTAATACCGCCAGTCAAGAACCTGTAACGCGCTGACTGCAATCGAGCGAACAAATACATTTTAACTAAACGTCCCAAGCAGTCTGCACTGATCGTCGAGTCCCGGATGAAATCCGGTAGAGAGTTCCAGACCGTGCATGGGGCCAGTAACTGAAAAGGCCCGACGGCCGTAAGTGTTGAGCCTGAAACGCTGTAGCATAATACGAGCAGTTGACGGTTGGCAGAACGCAGATGTCCCCGAGTGTCAAGCCCACTTTATTGTACACGAACGTTACACGGGTGGCGATGGTCGTCTTGACAACATTTGCGGCGGTCGACTTGCCGTGGCAAAATTTTTCTTACGTTCAGAGTTTGAGACAAAGTTTCAGACAGAAGTTGCGCTTATTTTTGCAGACAGTATCTGGACAAGGAATTTTCTTATAACGTAGTGAGCTTGCTGCTCGGATTCTTGAGTGGCAGATGAGACTTGTCGAAGAAGTCATCTTTGCCAAAAACTGCAGTTCGAGCGTCGATCGGTTCAACCATTTTGCGACAGACAGACAGACAGACAGTGAGACATGCAGACACAGTGCAGACACAGGGCCATATACAGTGCGAGAATAGCGTCGCTCGGGTGAAAAGCAATTTCGATTTTCAGCGGTCCGCGTAACAACCATTTATACTAATTGCACTCGTTTGTCCGTGTATCTACCGTGCAATGTAAATTTCCGTTACTGTGAATGTAGGGGTGTTGGCCGGTCACGACAATCGTGTGAGCTGTCTGGGTGTGACTGAGGACGGCGCGGCTGTAGCCACTGGGTCTTGGGACTCTGTACTCAAGATCTGGAATTGAATCAGCATCAATCACTGTCTCGCACTCAATGATGATGTGACGTCACCACAAGGACAATTCAGCTACGAACTGCCATGCAGCACCACCGCAAACCGCCGATATATCAGACCTTATCTGGAAAAAATCGGTTGAAATGCTTGACAGAAAAAAGATTTGTTGCTGAATTCTGCACATGCGCACACGACGTGATTTGACGTTGGTTAATCGCAGTGTTATATACGGCACTAGTAAATATGGCCCTGCCCTTCGGTATGGGGCATAAAGCAATGCTGCGATCCATCTGTCTGTCCCTTTAGCTAGGTGACTGCACTGTATGCCGCGTCAACTGCCATTAAAAAGAAAGAAGCGTAAGCAGTTTGTGCTACAAGCACCACACCGATACGGGAACTCACGTGCCATATGGGATCACACAGTGTTACCTGCCACCAGACAGAGGTGACATTCCCGCCTTACCCCAGCCAATTAAGGCTAGTACTCGATTTAGCAACCCCAGAGGGATGCAAGGCTAAGTTGACCTAGTTGGCTTGGTTACATGCCAAGGTGGTATACCCGCCCGAAGACGGTCACCCATCCTGGTACAAACCGGGCTCAACGTTGAACAACTTCGTTCGTGCGACGAACGATGCTGCCGCAGCGCTAAACCGCCAACCATTGGCGGGTGGGGGCATACTGCTTGGCTGCGTGATAGCTTGTTAGTGAGTAGTAAGTAACGAAGGCCTCACAGCGGCGGTGACGATATGTGGTCGCCAGCATGTAATGAAACTGCCTTCAGCAGAGACCTATAGTTCTACGGCGCTTACAAGGACATTTCACCGATGATTTCATTGCTTACTAGATGCAACTGAATTGGAGATTTTGTTTCCGGTTCACATTCATCACTCACCATTCGTATACATAATAGAATGGTCACGTAATGTTTTGCAAATTTTTTTTTATCTCTGAGCCAAATGTCTAGGATGCGTTAACACAGATAGGGGAAATTGTTGCGAATAGATGGATATATGTTGCAGTCACCCAGGTGTAGGTTACATCTGTAGGTCTTGGTTTTCAGGGAGTCTTTTCCAGATTTTTTCATGGGGATACTAACAGCAATTTACTATCTGATTATATCGATACCAAATTTGGTGCACATTGGTTAAATAATAACGGAGAAAAATTTTCACAAATAGGCATGGGATAGGTCATTTTTTGGTAGACTGGCGGTGCACTAAGCATAACGTCGAAATGGCAGATTAGATCTCCATGACACATGGTGTGGTTATCATATTTCAGACCATAAGTTGTCTGGTTATAATGTCATTCCATCGTATTCGCCAGGTGGTGCTGACAGCACAAGAACGGGCGAGACATGTTGGTATGTGTACCAACATTTCTAGTATTCCATTATTGTACGTGGACATAGGAAGGATTGCGATCAATAGTGTCATGCACTGTAAATGAGCGTTTACATCTCATCGCATCTCATCTCATCTTAACTGAACTGAACTGAACTGAACTGAGATGGACTGGACAGCAACCCTGTTCAATTCAAAGATGACGCGAGTGATGAGAACGCTTCATAAAATATGTTCTGCGGAAATAATTTATTGCATGGAAAGATTCACTGCACATGTGCGAATGAAACACTATGTAGTCTACATAGCTAGCTCAGAAATACAACAAAGTTATCTGCACCGAAGTAACCGATACTGCTTCGCTATTATATATATATTTATACTGAATGAATGATTAATTTTGATATGATATTGTTAACTACTATTTTATGTATTGCGTGCAAATGCGTAGCTTCAGTTTGCGGCTGAAAAACGTGATAGTGAAATTGTATATTTTTAGGAATGGCGATTAATTGATTACGCAGTATTACAATATTCTATTTTCTGTTATGCTTTCTATACCACTGTTATATTAGTTACGTGACTGCCTATAAGTGATAGCTATCGCTTAATGCCTGTGCATATACACTGCGAATTGAATTCGTTTATCTAGCAGTTGATCTCGTAACTAACTACGTCTGTGTGTTGCAGCCAAGCGCTTTACACCAATGTCTTGCATGAACGTAAGCGACGACCAGTTGCCAATATATCAGCACCAGTTGCCGATATATCGGCCAAAACGACGAACGAACTACGGCAAATAATAAAGATAACAAGATCTCGAATGCATGTATACTAGCTGTGTAACCGTGCCTAACTCAGTGGTGATTTCGGTCACTTCCGGTCATTGGAGCAGCATGCCAGCCTGCCGATAGTTCTGTTTGACAGGCAATGTTCGACTTCCTATTAGTGTTTTATAGTAGCCTTACGTATCTGTAAAATCGTTCTCAATAAGCTGATAATGTTAGCAGAACTATAATCTCCATAAGAAGTATAAGACATAATTATAGCAATGTTCTTTGGCCAGTTTTAAAAAAGAAAGTCAAATCAATCATCTGCACCAAGGCTTATGTAGGTCTATATACAAATTCTGAAAATTAGAACATTCTGTGATAAATAGTCTGAAAGAGGACTGTTAGAAGTAAATAATAAGAGTAGAAACAACAGCAATGCATCATATAGCTGGCTGTGAGCACTGTGATGCGAGACTGGTAGGTGAATGTGACGAACTTTTTCCGATTCACGGTCTACATGTCTGTGTATAGTTCTGCTGTTTCTCATTGTACGTGTGCTTGTCCGTCTGTGTGTAGCCACCCAACACATACACATATGTTGTGTAGCTTACATCTGTGTTATATGCGTGTTGATTATTTTGTTCCCAATGTTTCAGACGTATTTATTGTACTTATGGTTAAAGAAAATACGCGTTTTAATGTAAAAACGTCGTATAGGCCCAACGGCGGTTCTAGCACCTGCACCTTAGGGAATCCTGGGGACAGTCACCGGAAAAAAATATTGTATCAGTTTAATGTGCAGCTGTTTGAGTTAAAATCAATGTATAATCGCTATTTTTTCATCCTAGATACCAAGTTACACCCAATAAAAAAATGTCATTTGGGGGGGGGGACATTATACAGAGAGGGAATCATACCTCTCACGGGGGTGTCCCTGCCTTCCCCCTTGGAACCGCCCCTGCATAGGCCTGGGCTATACATGTATTTTATTTTTTTATTTACAGGCCTATAACGTTTTGAACAGCTGTTTACAATGCTCATGTGCGTGGCTGTGTTTGTAAGTTGCTAATTGCATTGTCCAGAATGTCAACAACACCTCACTCACTCACTGCAGTTGATGAATCATTGATTGACAACATTGTGATTTGTGATTCAATTTCTCTCTCTCTCTCTTTCTGTCCATTCGTATCTGTTTATAGCCCGTTTACACCACGGGATATGACACAACTCGATGGTCAGGTTTGTGTAGTGTCAGGCAGTGTAAACTGGATGTACAATTTCACCAGTGGAATGAATAATAAGAAAATCAGCCATCTCAGCTGCAGGCCACGCAACGCACTGCACGATAGTTTAAAATTGTATTTAAGTTCACTATAGGTATCTGTTGTTGTTTAGTGAAACAACTATCGGCTAACGTTGATGGACCGCGCGACACCGTTACACTCCATCGCCCATCGCGCATTACAAAGCGGGATGCTGAGTGTGATAACCATGTGACTGTTGACAGCAGTAACGTAACTACAAATTTGGGCCCCCTGCAAATGCTGCAAAACATGGTCATAGGCCCCCTCCCAGCGATCAAACTTCACGGAATCGAATGTAGCCATGTTATGTTAAGGCTAACCACATTTGTCATGTGAATAAATATAATCATTGCTATATGTGGCGCTGATAGAGGGCCTAATAATCATAGTACATCACAAGTTTTGTTTGTTTATTATAAATCAATTTCAATTTTCATCAACATGAAATTTATTAACAGACTACTAACCAATTTACGATATATACCAAACCATATTGAATCATTTATGACGTATACAACTATTGGGGGCCGGGGGTGACACAAGGCCCCCAGACCCTTGCAGATCCTGTTGCATTGCAAGGTTTGCAGGGACGGTTGATACGCCGGTTGACAGCATTTGACCATGTCAAGTGTATATATAATTGGCGACGACTGTCGGTTATTTGCGCACATGTGCATGGCGAGTGTCGTCGTCATTGTTTCATTCCACAGTGCTCAATCAATCAATCAATGCTTCAATAGTATTGCAGCTTACGTGCTGGATTGGTTACAGTAAACATTGCATGCATCACGTTAATAAAATACATAAATCAAAATGTCAGAATGTCAAAATAAAAAAAAACTAAGTAAATATAACACAATGGGCCTTGGTATAAGAGAAAATACAGGCTCTTACAGTTATTTATCTATTAAAGCAGTATGGTATGAAACAGTTACAAAATCTAGTAGTGCGAGTCCGGAGTTTGTGACTGAAATTGTTGAGGATGTCTGAGACTGTTAACAGTATCATTGTCACGCCGATCTGGAAGCAAGTAATGAAGAAGTGAACTAATCAAAGTGCGATAATCAACGATGACGTCGGCGTGCAGATCTGTCGGCTGGCGAGTTGTTATGTGTCAACGACTTGACCGGTTACTCCAGTGGTGATATAGTCTATGAGGAAAAGTTCATAGGGTTAAATCAGGCGGCCAACCAGTGGGATTTCCACAAACTGGTTATCAATTTGTAGTATAACCTCAGAATATATGCATGGCTACACACTTAATCAGCTATACTATAAACTATAGATTGCTGTCAAAATTACTTAAAATGTACAGATAAGCTTACGAACGTAGCATTTCAACAATTTTCTGGGATGTGCCTCTCCCCATGGCCGACTATAAAAACTCATAGTATCGCCCTTGTCTCACCAAACCAACCTTTGTGGTAGAGAGATCATTCACGTGATCACGATGCTCCACGTCAACCTCTCTGTAGTCGGTTAGTGAATAGTGACCAAAAATATCTCTGTAATGGTTGGCGATGTAAAAGAAAATTTATTAGTTAAATACGGTATATTACCAGACAAAGCTGTCGCTGTCGCCCATCATCCTGGTCACTACTGAAATACTCGTAAGTTACATTAACCCTTATGCTGCAATTGGGGGGGTTATGTTTTAGGGGATGTGGAAGACACAGAAGCTAGACACGTAGGCTACTGTTGGAGTCTACTGCAAGTCAATCTTTCTAGATGGCGACCACAAACAGGAAGTAATTTCAGTTTTGCACATAACGTTCACTGCGTTTGCATGTCGACGATCTCAGATTCAGTGTGGTTGCAGTGCTTTTTCGCCGCCATCTTGAAATGTGACAACAAGATGAATTCTGGTGTGAATAACAATAGTGGCATTCAATTTGCTGACCAGGAAAACATACTAATCGACTCAAATATCGTTCAAATACAACTACACGTGCCAAAATAAAACTACTTCCGGTTTTCGGGCGCCATCTTGAATTTTAGGGTAAAGGAATCACCGGACAAGGTTAGCATGGAGACCGTTGAAAAACTTACCCTCGAACACATGGGTAGGCCTATAGCCTTCGGAATTTTATCTCTAGGTGGCACCGAACCCGAGATACACCTGTGGGGTCATTTACCCCGCAATTGCAACGTATGTTTTAAAAAATACCATTGCAACACTAGGGTTAACAAAAATACTAAGTAGAACAAACACGACTAGGCCAACGAATACAGTAATACTCTATAGTGATGTAAGTTTAGTCTCGAATAGATAATGAATAAACGTCAAAAACCGTTATTCATTTACACCCAAGATTACAGAAATAATTCTTTCAGTTTTTAAATAGATCTATAAATTTTGAAGTTAATTGTAACTAGAGTTTATTTCTTTTATGTTTGAGGGGACTGATGCATATGTTATTTGCGTGGTTCAGAGCTAACAGCATAAAATGAAGATCGCATATTTGTCGTATATTATGGTAATGAGCATTCATTTTCATCAAAAAAAAAATATATATATATGGAAGACGGCAACTTATTTTTGTAGTAGGCCTACGTACAGCAATGCATAAATAATATAATTTGATATTCATGCGATAAGTCTACTGAGAGTTTATCATGTTTTATATGAGTCACAGTTATGTGTTATAATGGGTTTATGTTGCAAACTATGGAGTAATTTTTATTAAAAACTTTTTGTTAGGAGAAATGAATGGCTGATGTGTTTCCATAGAATTCAATTCCATACAAAATATGTGAATGGGCAAATGCAAAATATATCATTCAGAGAATTGCTTGGAGCAATTTCGTTCTTATTCTATAAAGAAATGTCTGTGAACTTGACTATAGTTTATAATATATGTAATTTATGTGCTCCTGCCATGCGAGATCACTGGTGATCAAAATTAAAGATAGTTACAACATTCAACTTTTTGGATTATTTTCCAATCTACATATAGTTATACAGAAAACTAAAAATAAATGGCAAAGCTTAGCACCCTTTGGTATGGTAGTGAAACTGCCTTCAGCTGAGACCTAGTTGTATGGCGCTTAGAAGGATGATTTCGTTGCTTATTAGATGCAAGTGGAGTGGAGATTTTGTTGCCGGTTCACATTTGTCACTCACCCATTCGTACATGTAATAGAATGGTTAAGTAATGTTTTGCACGTTTTCTTATCTCTGAGTCAAATCTCTAGGATATGTCGACACAGATAGGGGAAATTGTTACGAATATATGGATATATGTTGCAGTCACACAGATGTACGTTACATACGTAGGTCCTGGTTTTCGGGTAATCTTTTCCGGATTTTTTTCATAGGGATAATAACGGCAATTTACTATCGGATTATATCCATACCAATTTTTGTGCACGTTGGTTAAATAATAACCGAGAAAAATTTTCACAAATAGGCATGGGGTTGATCATTTTTGGGTAGACCAGCGATTCACTAACCATAACGTCAAAATGGCAGAGTAATGTTTTGCACGTGTTTTTTTATCTCTGAGCCAAATCTCTAGGATGCGTCAACACAGATAGGGGAAATTGTTACGAATATATGGATATATGATGCAGTCACACAGGTGTAGGTTACATACGTAGGTCTTGGTTTTCGGGGAATCTTTTCTGGAATTTTTTCATAAGGATAATAACGGCAATTTATTATCAGATTATATGCATACCAAATTTAGTGCACGTTGGTTAAATAATAACGGAGAAAAATTTTCACAAATAGGCATGGGTAGGTCATTTTGGGTAGACCGGCGATTCACTGACCATAACGTCAAAATGGCAGATTAGATCTCCATGAAATTTGGCGTGAATGTCATATTTTGGACCATAAATTGTATGGTTATAATGTCATTTAATAGCATTCGCCATGTTGTGCCAACAGCAATGGGAGAGACACGTTGGGATGTGTGCCAACATTTCTAATATTCAATTATTGTACGTGGAAACTGGACATAGGAAGGATTGCGATTAATAGTGTCATTAGTATCAATCAATCAATCAATCAATCAAAGTATTTTTAGAGTGGCCTAAGTGGCGCAGCCGCTGCAAGGTCCACAGTATGCACTGTAAATGAACGTTCAGTTCACATCTTATCGAATCTCGTCTCATCTTAACTGAACTAAACTGAACTGTACTGAGATGGACTGGACAGCCTACCCTGTTCAATTCAAAGATGACGTGAGTAATGTGAACGCTCCATACAACATGTTCTGCAGAAATAATTTATTGCAAGGAAAGAATTCACTAAGCATGTGCGAATGAAACACTGTGTAGTCTACATAGCTAGCTCAGAAATACAACAAAGTTATCTGCACCGAAGTAACCGATACTGCTTCGCTATTATGTATAGCGAAGCAGTATCGGTTACTTCGGTGCAGATAAC
>Ga0209782_1002464_pt1 | contig 10324 bp, 7 predicted proteins | sample WorMetmaBAHAMAS1_FD_187390 | JGI IMG/M metagenome (GOLD analysis project Ga0209782, IMG submission 187390) | Marine gutless worms symbiont microbial communities from Max Planck institute for Marine Microbiology, Germany - Inanidrilus... | ecosystem: Host-associated > Annelida > Digestive system >...
ACTAGGTACAGTCTAACACCTTTATCTCGCCCCTCGTTATCTCGCCAAACTCGCTTCTCGCCAATACCGGCTGAGGAACGGATTTTTTTTCATGCTATTTACCTCATTAAGTCGCCACCCTCGCGTCTCGCCCTCGCCAAGTGATGAAAAGATAACGACCCACGTAAATTACACCCCATATCTCGCCATTTCGCCTCGCTGAGTAATCACTAGTCAGTTTCAGTGAAAATGCAGGACATCATGTCACTCATAGCAGCCGGCTGCAGTGACCCACGGCACTTGTTTCCAATTATACAGTGTACGGTAGCAGTGATGAGGAGGACGGTGAGGGGGAGGAGGAGGTGGAGGAGGGTCTCACAGCTGGTGCGTATCACACACTGATGTAGTGGCTGAAATGGACATACTGATGCGCTACTTTGAACAGTGTCAACAGGCGACCGAGTATGACATACAGCCGCTGTCTCATGAAGCGCCGTGTGCATGTGGCAGCACAGAAACAGACTTTTTTCACCGCCATAACTGACTGATATTGTTTACTCTTTGCTGTAAACTATTGTAGTGTTTTTATTGGAAATATTACCATCGTAGTGGGTTTCTTCTAAAATATAGATGCAGTAGTTGTGAGGATGACATTGTGTAAGAGTTACACCCTTACTCAAGGGCAGTTCTAAGGGGGGAGGGGCAGGGGAGGGAGACCGCCCCTGCCCATACTGGTGTGTCTCGTTATCTCGCCAACCTCGCCTCTCGCCAAAAATATACTTTGAACAGAATGTGGCGAGATAACGAGGTTAGACTGTAATGTCACGGAATATTTACAACTGCACGGAGAAATTTTGTTTTACTGTTGGCAGTTTTCACTGGTTTTACTTACTAACTTCCAATATATGTAAACCTGTGTAAATACACCAGTGGTTTAATCTTGACAGCAGTACGACAAGCAGCTGGAACTGTCACTACTAATTCCAGTATGCATTCGTAAGTCGTATATCGTTTACTGGGGAAAATATGCTGTGCCGATACTTCATGGATTTTCATTTTTGGTCATGGAAAATCAGTTGAAAAAGAGTGGGTGGCGTCGTGTATCCGTGAGTGGCAGGACAGTGTGTGGATGGATTCCTCAGGACAGGCATGTCTGTTGGTGCACATAGGTGGGGCCCAGCTCACTGGTGTGCCAGGGCAAAGTGTGCTATCCACGAATTCCCTGTTCACCTTTACCTCCTGCAGATGTCCAGAACAGTCTGAACTAATACCTCCTGTTATTTATGTCCAGTCGAAAAAATTTCGACGTATGGGCAGCCTTTGCGTAACGTACATGTAATGCCCCATTTCACTAATTACGCCTATAGTAACAGTATATAACATCGTCAAACTGTTGCACCATCTTCTGCATCCAATCAAAAATCTTATTTGTAAGCACATGCAAACGACACAGATGATTAAAATCAGCATACAATAATGACACAATATGCGGCGTACTTTACTGCCAATTAGTGACCTCATCAACATGCTCTGTATTAGTACACTTGGGCGGGCAGTATGTCAGCCTCTGTAACCGAGACCAGACCTACCTGAAACTGACTGCTTAGTCGTGCATGCAGGGCCAACTGCATGACTGACCGCCTGCTGTGATGATGCTGCATCTTAGCTTTACTGTACGTGTCTCGTACAGGAGGCCATGACTGGTCTACGGGACCGTGGCGACTAGACTGGTATATAGCTGCAACGCCTGCCCCTCGAAATCGGACTTATCTCGAGGAATTATGGACGTCTGCTTACGTCCCAGCAGCAAAGTTTGGATATACTGAGCACTTGGCAGACGTAAATAAGGCCATTTGAACATTATCCAAAACCCTGAGAATTGCACTTGTTTATAGATAATCAGAAAAAAATACAAATACTGAAAACTAGACAACAGGAATGTAAGCTTATTGCAGACACACATAACACTTAATCTATGTTATTTTCTGTTTATTGAGAAAGCGTGCATGCTGCAAAGGGAAGAATTCTTCAAGAAGGTTTAACAGAATGCCGCGGTCATAACAGTTTATATGTGTCAATGCAGCGGTTGGATTATTCTCCTTGGATAAGTAGTAGCGCTTGTATCTTTCATTGACCGTCTGGTTGGTGGCGGCCAACATGAGATGGTAGATTGTAAACCCACAGGTAATAACAACGAGGTTGACCAGTGCAACGAGAAGAATGACTAGACGTGGGTAATGCGCGAAAAATACCTGCAGACACATACGCGTTATGACGATCAGTTTTAATTACAACACCCGGTTAACACTCTGTAATGTCAACAAACGCAGAGCAGCTGAGAAACAATTATAAGAATTTTATTTTTGACTGCTACAACAAGGAGACGTATAATACACGGAATGTAGCATTCGATGTAAGCGGCCCCACAGGGTCTTGAGTGCAGCATGCCGGACAGACTTTTGACGCATCATAAAAATATAAAAGCTGTCAATCCTCTATGTACACCAGATACAAAGAAAACGAGTCATAATAGATGACAATGTAATGATTATCAACACACAGGAGAGGAGGCAATGTGACCAACATTGCGGGGGTAAATACTGGAGTATATCCCGAAGTAATTTACAGGCACAACATATAATCTCATGACTTCCACAGTTGACGGCTATGACTGCAGTTAAGACATCAACATAAAAAAATTAATGGAGTCTGACATTGTCTTCCGTCCGGAGTTTGTCAGTGGTTCAGGGAAAGATAAGACTACTCGCTGGTTTTCCCCGGTTGTTCTGACACTGTTGGTTTTGGCTGCATGAAAGGAATATTGTTTGTAATAAACAACCTGTGCCCATTCACCCAATGTTCTCATTTGAGGACCCAATCCAATGCGGATTGATTTTCAGAACAAAAGCCAGTTAAACAAACACTGAAAGCAGCAGCAGCTGTATATTCAACTATATGTAATGTTACCTTTATTAAGTAGTAAGTTCCACTAGCGGTATTGATGTTATGAACACTGATTACAGCTCGGAAGATTTTGCAGATGCCCCAGACACCATGAACAGACATGGCACTCAGACTCAGGAGCAGCGCGAGAAAGTAGCGATGATTCAGACCACCAATACAGTTGCCAATCCACACACAGTAGTGATCAAACTTGTGCACACATCTGTTGTACACTTCTGTACACCACAGTTTACACATACGTGCATTCAGTACACTAGATTCACTCACATACAAAGCAACAATTCACAGTTACAAAATAAGACAGATAAAATAGTTGTCGCTGTCTTCAACATATATATTTAAACCTATTGCAGTTGAAAATCTTGGGCGTTAAGCTGTATGATTTTGAACTTTATTTCTGAGCTGAGCTGTCGGATCCATATCCAGTCTGCGGATGTTCGCGTAGGTTCCTTCTTGCCAACTTACCGGATCCATAGCTATTCATCCAGTAATTTTGTTCTTAGCTTCTGATTTTAACCCTGGGGTTCTTGACTACCTGGGGTATAAAAATGGCAGTTGGTAGGTCTACAAATAGTTAAATGACAGACCCAAACTGATGCACTATAATTGGGCCCATTCCATGGGGCCATAGCGGTCCCCTCTGTCACGCGTTGTCGTTGTAGACATCGATGCACAGGCGGCGTGCGACGCAACAGTAGCGACACCTGGTGAATGGCAATACGGCGTGCGGCGGCTCGCAGTGGCAAATGGGCCCAACATTTTTCAAATGCTTCGTTACTATTGTCACTATTCATCAGCTTTAACAGCGCTTTTCCAGGTAAAGTGCACAGGTGCAGCCACATTTGGTGGATGTCGATTCCCTTCTGTTTCCTCCTTTCTCCCTTCTCACTATCCTGTCATTATTTGCCCCGCCGATGTTTCACCCACTCTTTCCACATCCATTCCCTTACCCCTTTAAATTCAGAAGTTTTCCCTACGAGCCCAGGTAGAGACCAGCCACTACTATAAACTTGGAGTGCCTCTGAAGTTATATGTCGAGCTTGTCGGAAAAGATAGTCACAATAGCTGGACAGGACCAAATATGCTTGGTTCCCAGCTTCTCCAAAGTTGGAATGGATGCGTCCCATTGGTCCCACAGAGTGGATGTGCCTACGATAAACTAGTTCTCCCATGGTCTTCTTCCTCCATGTGTCCTGTAGAGACACTTGGAATAGATGGTTTAACTACAGCTATTAATAATTTTAGTATTTGCATTAACTGGCCAGTTTTCCAGAATTAGGGTCCACATAGACTACTACGTACCTATTTCACAGGTCGGCTTGTGAACATTGACTGCATTATCGGGTCTGAAATATAAATGGGTGGTATGTGACAACCCTTTCTCCCAAATGGATGTCATGATCCCAACAGTGAATCTATAGGATCTCTACAACAGGCATTTTACAGGCCACAGGTTCTTTCTGCCACCCAACAAACAGCTTCAGAGCACTGAAAATAAACTGATATAGCGTAAATATCACATCAAATCAAGTTAGTCAGCCATCACTTATCAGAAAGCTGGCATGACATGATCACCATGCAGAACTTACTACAATGCTTTGATCGTGCCGGCTTCACAATGTTGCAAGTGGAACACACAACGTCTGGAAGATACAACGCGCCATCGTAGCGATACGTAACAAAACTGTGCTGCATTCGACTCGCAGCAGCATCTTCCGCAGCCAGTTCACCTGGATCGCTATGACAACAGACGATGTACAGCAGCAGGTTGGTGAACAGCAGGACAAACATGAGGTTGAGATGGCTGCCGTGTGGCTCGGCCATCAACACTACGTGCAGTCCATCGTGTACAGCAATGGCATGGAACAGCACGACCAGCAGCATGTACAACAGCTGGAATGCACACGTCCTACAACCACGTCATACACACAAATGCCACACAAAACTACTGAACTGTGCTGCATTCAGTTTTTAGCTGTATCACATGTCAAAAGCAGCTCTGGAGATACTTCAAATAGCATTCTTCTTCCTGTTAGAGTTAGGACAGATCTTGGTACTGATTCTGAACGACATCCAGTCCACTGAAGATTGAATCGGCGCCGGTCTATTTTTGTTGATCAACACTGGTCTAACAGAACCAGTAATTACTGTTGGCGGCATGTCTCTTCTGATGCTGGCCTGCCATTATCAATGCAGGTGATTGTTCTGTGTGCTAAATTTGATAAGTACCTATATGAACCGGTGCCTATGCCATCGGTCACACTACTGCAGGACTGGATTAACAACTAATACCACCATCAGCTGCACGAAACAAGCTACGTTTCATTTTCATTGCCATTTGTCACTACTGTACAACCATACTGACTCGGCTGGACCAGGTGACATAAAACTACTGAATCAGTCCGGTCCAGTTTTTTGTGGATCGTTCTAACTCTACCTCTTGTTCTTCACGGAGATTTTGGTTCTACTGAATTTAACGGCGTACACATTGACAATAGTTAGTTCCACCTAGACTGAGATCACTTTAACAGAAAGTTGTACCTTGCCAGTCAAATGCATCCGTTGGTATGCTGCTCCAAGGTGATTGTGGGAAATTGTGTCACTGGAGCTCCAATGACCAGAATTTCCCGCAATCACCTTTGGCACCTACTGACTTCAGCACAGTGATGCAGCTATTACTGCATATAGGGTCTTATTTGTTTACTTTTATTGACCTCCTTTCTGCAGTAACTTGATTTGGGCCGGGTCTCAGAAAAATTATTAGGATATTTACAGCATTTCTGGATGGCCTCTTTTTAGCTGTCTTCCAACATCCTAATCACTATAGGTATACACACATGGTATTTCACTGCAACATCTAATTATAACAAAAATTTAAAAAAAAAATACGATACCTGTATTATCTACCATAATGCTCAGCTTAAAATATTAACAATAACAGTTCAATATTTCTGCTTAAGCATAAAATCAACTGGAAAACATCCTGGTACCTGAGTATGAAAGTTGTGAGATGGTATGGTTACTCAGCAATATTGAAATGATTGCTAAAACATCCAAATCTTACAGGAAATCAGCACCAATGAAGCCTGAAGTTGATGTTCATTGTTTTAACAAGAGCAAAAATTTGAAACACATTTGAAATTACAGTGTATAAAAATTCTACCAGTAAAATTCAATGTATCGTGCCAAAGTTGCTGGTGTTTTTCAAAATAAAATTATACAGTTACTGGAGTATGCAGGTTTTTAACTGTGCAATGTTAGAAAGGAGCTTTGGCACAATACACATGTAACAAGGTATCAGCCAGGGGAGACAGCAAGATGATGTGTCCCCTCCCGCCAATGGCAGTCAGTTTGACAGCAGCAAATGATGCAAGTCTGCAGGCCACACAGCACTAGTGAGGCATCTTGATCGTCCAGTCTACACTGCTGAATGGCAATAGCCTGTTGGTGCATCCACCTAGCAAATGCTTCTGAAGCAGCGCTGGTGATGGTTTCATCGCCATTTGGCCACATCTGGTTGCCACGTGTACACTGACTTCCAGCATGGGGTTTCCTATTAGTAACAGAAGCCATAAAATGCACCGTTGTTGAGCCATGGGTGTGGAATGGATAAACAGGTGGATTGCAGCACTTGTTAACGCCAGCTTTCCCTACTTTAGACAAAGGCATAATAAAACTGGATACAATTAATTTTTACATTAATGTCAAATACTCTCACCTTGTGTAAAACAAATATCTGTACACAGCATTAATCTTGGCTCCAATTGCCGAAAAAAGGAAATCAAATGGCATTCTTCTACATCGGCACAAAAAAACAAACTGCACAACTATCAGTCTAGAGAAAATGCATGTTACACACACAACTATTAACATGAATACAAACAAACACATGCATACAGTGTATTTGCATACTAACAATTTGTATGTATGTATGTATGTATGAGAGAATTTATAAAGTGATAAACTCTACCAGCCTAAGCAGTCACGAGTGCATGCCCGTAGGCCAAACCAAAAAGATGTGTCTTTAGCCTGCTACAGAATAAGGTCAGTGAAAGTGTAGGATCCCGAAGTGACGGTGGTAAAGAGTTCCACAGTTTGAGAGCACAAGCAGCAAAGCTGCGTGGTCCAAAACTGGAAGTGTGGCAGACTAGCACTTGCAAGTTGCCACGAGCAACAGAGTATAGATGGCGGCAACTTGTACTAGCTGTAACTGGAATGCACAGCTCCTGGAGGTACTGAGGTACAGAGTTGTGCATTCCAATTTGTAGCAGTAACAACCAGCACATATTTGTGTAAAAATATAAAACTATAGGGAATCTCAATTACAGATTGGGCATGCGCCGAGATGTTACCAGCCGGTTTGCTGGAATACTGTTCACTGTCGTGATGTTGTCATTGTGCAGCTAGCAGTGACGTGAATCTGTGGTTGTCTAGTATGGGTGTTAATACCCGGTCAATATGACTGATGGGTCTCAATTGACTGACCCAAGGACTAAATCAACTAAGTAGGCCACCTGCCCATTACAGCACATCTACTAAGAGTCACATCTGCCCCTTCCTGCCCCGCCAATCGTTCAGCAAGGAAACTGGGAGATCTGATCAGATACATTCATTATTTGGGCCTATGATCACTGTACAAATATCTAACTTCATTTGTATTATTAAGCTAATGGAAAGACGTAACAGTCATTGTACTCGTCCTTGTCCAGTCTGATGTAAAAGTCTTTGTGGCTAGAATGTCGAATAGCAGCCGGTGGTCATAGTAGGGTTAGTTTTAATTTCGCCTTATAAGAAGAAATTACTGGGTCTCACCTTGTGCACAACAGATATCTGTACACAGCATAAATCTTGGCTCCAACTGCCGAAAAATTTAATTAAAAAAGAAGGGACACATGTAGAATACTAGCCGGTGCCTATAACTGGGGAAGTAGTTCGTCATTTTATGTGCATGCAGGTGTTACTGTGTTGTTTTTCTAATTACATTTTTATACTGGGGAGGGGGTACAGCCCCTCCCCAGACCCCACACTACACAAAAATAATGCTAACCCTACTATAACTACCGGCTAGTATTCTACATGTGTCCCGTCCTTGTCGTTGTTCTTGTCGTTGACAGTCAAGTCTTAGTCCTTGACACTAAGTCCTAGTAACTTAGGTCCTTGCTGACATCACTGGAAATCACTGTGACTTGACTGAAATCGCAATACCGTATCCTTCAGCGTGGCCAACGTGGGGATGGCGGTGACATCTGCCGTGAAAAAAAGACCGAAAGCTTTTATTTACTTACGCCATCACCATGGGTGGCTTGATATCTACAAATCTACAATACGATATGCGTTGCTATCCAATGCAAAAACGGTCAAATTTGTAACTAACTCCGACTATTTGTAAACAAATCCTCAGTTTATTTGGTTAGAGGTGTGCGGATTCTGAAAATTTTTGTTGTCAATCAGTGTCTGTCTGTCCCTGTCCCTTCGTCTGTCTGTGACGGAAGTGCATTGGCGCATTATAGCTAATTTAGGTTCCAAATTCCCATCCCGATTTACCGCGCATTGCGGTCGCGGTGCATGCGGGCGCGATTGCACTGAACTATTTATAGTTCAGTGGGCGCGTAGGAAGGGATCATCGCCGGGAAGAGTGGATGGGATCATCTCGCGCTATGCTAGCCACTACTAGGCCCTCTTATTTCTGTTACTTGCAAGTTGCTAGTCCGCGACCGCAAGACGGTAGTACAGTACCGCGACATAAAAATTCGCAATACAGCAAGTACATTCGAAAGTACGCAACTAACAAGATACTTCAAGCTGTGTAGTGATCACACTCTGCACACTTGGTAGTCGAGTCCATGGTGTAAAAAATCCGTCGAGTCGTAGCCGACTTGGTCCTTGTGAGTCGATTTCTGTACGTTCCGTCCTGTCAGTCTGCCACAATGAACTATCCCAGTCGACTTGGAAACTATCGCTGCTGTCCAGCGAGAAAATGCAATGTAATTTAACTGTCTTTAATCGTAATGCGGCTAAATTGGATAACTTGCCGAGCAGAAATTACACCTTTCTGCAGCAAAAGATGCTGACTATAATAGAGATCTAAATACAGTACAGATTACATTGATATACGTATGGCATATCAGTGACGTCAAAGTCAATTACAAACTTGTGATAACCATTGTAGGCGGTAATTTTTTTTGTTAAATATGATATTTCCTGCAGCTAGGGCCACCAAAAAGTACAGCACAAATGCGCACATGCACTTATTTAAGCATATTTGACACTAAGCAGCTTATTATCAGTCTGTTAATTAACAAAGGTCCAAGTTACAGCCAATAATGCTTGATTGAAATTGAAGACATGAACAGATATTTGTTTACACATGAAAGCAAATGTGCAGCCACTACTGCTCCCAACATGGAAATGCTAGAACAGCTCCTGAAGGAAACTGGTACAACATGCATCGAAACATTTGTGTGGCCTTCATAAACACAAGAAAACACAAAAATAAATATGAACACTTTGGCTGAAAAACAGTATCGTTATATTTGATATTATACACACAGCTATAAAAAATACAAATAGTAACAATCGACACAAATCAATATTCACCAGCAGAAATGTTATGCAAATTATTTCCAACTTTATCGAGGTGGACCACTGCTACATAATTCAACAGTCACTGAGTCAGTCTGACTGTCACTGAGTGACTTATGAAACTGGAATCTGATGTTTCTATTCAGTAAAATACACTGAACAACAAGGGTGTCAATCTCACAGGATTATTGAGGGGACATAAAAGAAGACTGTGGGGATCTGGGGAACAGAAGTCCCACATCGGGGTCCAGGGCAGATTAAGTTTTTTTGTGAAACTACATGTACACATAATATTTGCATTAAAATACAACAAACAACAGTTGTTGCTGTTACCGGATAAAATAAACCTAGCCGCAAAATATACATTTCAAAACATATTTTTCACTTTCAACTTTTCAAGCACTAAAATACAACAAATACGTCATTCACTTTCCTTGGGGATCTGGACATAGTTTCTTGTGGTCACTCGAGTTGACATCCTAAACGACATCACTTCTAAAATACTGGGGGGGACATGTCCCCCTGTCCCATAGGGATCGATACCCCTGCTGAACAAACTCGTAAAACTATAATTTGTAATACGTGAAAAATCTAAGTACAACTATTATTCTAAATATACACAAGTTCATATTTTTGTGAAATTTGGCATCTGCAAATAAAATTTTAACAATCTTTATGATAAATAAAATAAGTTAATTTAACTTAGATATTGACTAAAGTATTTTTAGATCAACTATGCCCAAACTACAACAAATGGCTCTGCTATCGCAGAGGGACCGCGCGACGTGCTTGTCAGTAG
>Ga0209782_1002465_pt1 | contig 10324 bp, 9 predicted proteins | sample WorMetmaBAHAMAS1_FD_187390 | JGI IMG/M metagenome (GOLD analysis project Ga0209782, IMG submission 187390) | Marine gutless worms symbiont microbial communities from Max Planck institute for Marine Microbiology, Germany - Inanidrilus... | ecosystem: Host-associated > Annelida > Digestive system >...
GGGGGGCCTCCACCACGACGCCGCACAGGGGCCTCCTCCAAGGTAAATCCGGCCCTGCCCATGCGGGCACAAGTGCCTAATGCACCCTAAAAACATTGTATTGTAGATTGTGGGACTATATAAATTGTGTTTCTTCACCTTATCACCTGCTTCATTTTGCTTCTTGTAACTTGCTTCATTTTTCCCGGTTTATATTTTCCTTTCTTATTTACTTCTCGTTTAAAAATGTAATAGAATTTTAGTTAAAGTACACGCCATAGACGACACTCATGACCAAAATTTTCCGGCCTCACATACATGGCTATTGAACGCTGCGAGTGTTGATACATGCCAGTATGTGTGAGGCACATCAACAGCTATCAGCAAACTGACTCGTCGTGACAAAAGATTAATTTATGTGACGCATCACATATATTTTCGCTCATGTTTTCATATTCAACAGCATCTATGATAGTAAAGTACAGCATATTACTACATTAAGTAATGTTACATAGTGCTATGACCAAAGCCACTAGTGGTCTCAGTGCACCTACAATTGCCACGGCCATAGACCTGGCACTACCCTCAGTAACTAAGTAGTACTGCTGCTGACAGCAGTATGGTTAGAACTACTCACGTCTTCTACAACTGAAATAACATATTTCACTTTCATCTGTCCATTTAATGAGACTAAAAGACAATTTGTCAATTACTAACTTTAATAACTTTTACACAGTGAACCTATGAGCAAATGTGCAAGGGCCACGTGAATGACACACTGACGACTTTTTATGTACATATTACGTAAGATAATTATACACATTTGTTAATTACCAGTCAGCACAACAAAGAGTTCATCTCATTGGCCACCAACACAAGTGTACCAAAGAAAAATTCGTTTAACACTGTATTGTCGAGGTTACACATAGGGTGAAGTGACATCACAGTAATCTGCTCCATGTTGTGGGGCAGCAATGCGTACTGTGGCGAAGTTAAGTGGTTAAGATTCGTCACGTTACTAGAACTGAATGAGTTAGTTTATGCAATATGTATCGTAACAACTTACCAAGCGATATATCGCAATAACAAACATTTTTTCGAACACACATAATGGTGGGGAATACAGCTGGAATACATATGAAGAAATTACACGCTATACACTCAGTTAAAAGACTGGCAAATAATCTCCATGTTGTGATGACACACAAGCACACACACAGTACACTCACTACAGACAGCAATCATGAATAGACTAATCCATTACCGACTCCCAAAATAGGTCATTTTAGACAGACACTCTTCCCAGCCAATGTGTTGGCTAATACTGAGAAAACAAAATTCAAAAATGAACACAAAAAACACATGTTCTTCTGAATACAATTAATACACACGTTGCTCGTATATGCTACTATCACTAAACACAGTATCAGCCACAACATCAACTCTGCTGTTCCTTCTCCTGAAGCCTAAAACATTTCCACGTGTTCACTGTTACTGCGCAGACCGTTTGCCCAGAAAATTTTTACCGAAAATTCATTTATAGCTTTTTTGCTTACTGACAGACAGTATGGCAAAAATATAACAACAGTGAAGTCACTTACAGTACACGGTGACACAAAACCATCCAGTTAAAAAGACTTATCAAGTACATCACAAGGTAGTGAAGCAACATTGCTAAAGATTGGAGCGACGTTCAGTGACAAACATGTTAGAAATTTACTGCTGAGCCTTAAAGTGTAAGACTCGTCATCACTGTGGGAAAATGTTAACTTATGAGCAACAGAACCGTGGCTGGGCTGTAGTTTAGGTTTTGTGCTACCCTGTGTACTAGTGCTGTAACTGATTAATCGACAACTAATCGATGAATTTCTCAATGATTATAAATATTTTAATCATGAGACATCGCTAATGTCCATCTGTATGATTGTCTTATGCCTCTGTCTCCCAAAAACCGAGTTTTAGTGGTTATTACAGAACATTAACATAAAAAACAACATATTTTCTGTTGATGATTAAGTCCAGTGATTTACTAACTAAGTATATTTTAGTCATATGACAGCTACACCGTACACTGCAATATATAGTATTAGCAGAATATTTGGCAGAATATGTTTGTTCCATTGACAAGTCTTCAATAGATGTGTCCACTGTCACTACTGTGTGGGAGGAAACTGTCCTTGTGGGCGTGGATAGTGGACCGAGTAGGCGGAGCCTCGTGCATACGGGTTGACAGCGGGAATTCCCCCGGATGCCGGTGCTGCGCCCTGATGAACGTAGTGCGGCTGCTGTGATGGCTGTTGATGTGCTACGTGTACTTGCTGATGGGCATACAACTATAAACACACAATGTACACCCACACCTTCAGTTAGTGAGTCGATCAGCCAGTCAACCAGCAAAATACAGGGTTCCCACTCTTTTGGTTAAAAAAAAATCCAGGACTTTTCCAGGACGCCACAAACATTTTTCCAGGACCCTATCACACACCAGCGATATTTAAATATAGATAAAAAACAGAAGTTACTAACCAGTAAAAGTGACTGAGTATTGGCTTAACGGCAGAACCGTTAAGAGATGTGCACATTGCCGCATTTTTGCATCTGCACCTACACAATTGTGTCCAGCTCTGAAAAAAAATCCAGGACTTTCCAGGACCTTTCACTAAAATTTCCGGGACTTTCCAGGACCAAAGCCATTTTCCAGGACTTTCCAGGGCCTGGAAAATTCACCAAAAAATCCAGGACTTTCCAGGAGGCGTGGGAACCCTGAAAATAACCAGTCACTTCACACATTCATTTCTTTAAAGGTTCCCATCACTCACTCAGCCAATAGCAGTAACGGCAGAAAATTAGCAAGCAGCCCAGAAAGGGCATTCCATAGCACACTTGATGAAAGCTCACGGACCACAGATTACAAACATTGTCACATCCAGTGACCAAATATGGTGTGCTTCTTTCTGACTGGTTGAAACGTGGTCGTGTGACATTCGTCATATGTGAATGAACAGCAACTGAAGGTCAAGTCACTGTAATATTGCACATTCGAGTTTGCCAAACTACAGTACAGCCACTACAGCCACTGTGGTACACAAGTCACTTGTTTGTAATTAGGTGATAAACATTCAGTTATATGCACTGTTAACAATCAAACAAATAATTGTAAAAATTAACTAATTATGTCTGCAATTAAATCAAAAAGATGTTGCAATTTGAAAAAAATGAAGGCAGGCTACATGCTAGGTTTCACCCTCATGATGACATTTTCACAACAGAACTTCAAATTTGAACATTGCATTCAATATCATGTATCATCACTAAAATGTTGCCAAGGTCCGAGGTCTTATCCTCCAGACAAGTTACTTAGACAATCATCAGTCTACTGGAGGTCTATGGTGTGTGACAGATACCTGAGGATCGTGCTGACGTGCATGCATCTGTGCATATCCTGTCTGTGCTGCGTCCTGTGCTCCAACAAACCGACCAGCCTGCGGCTGAGACTGTGACATATCGGCCTGGTACGGAGGCTGCCCTCCAGCCACGTACCCTAACACATTCATCAGTCAATCTCCACTTATCTTGCATGATCCTTCCTTAACATTTCTGCTGACTGTACTGTGTAAGATCTCTATGAACTATCACTCAGAATGATTTTCCTGAGTTATGTTTATATTTTAAGTTATAGTTTAAGTTTACTTAGTTCTCTGTGCTCCACTAAGCTGGCTTTCCATAAGTTTTTCAGCACTCGTTAAATACTTTGTATGATATCATATCGGATTATCACTAGTTACTGTATTTACCACCATGACAAATGCTACAACACACAACTTCAGGCAACGACACTACACCATTACTGCAGTGCCTACATCAACTCAGCCTTCTACTATCTGTGAAAACCTAAAACGAGCATCAGCTTTCAGGCTGGGTAACAATAATAAATGGTGACAGTGAATGCAGATGGTTGTGGTCTCACAGCCCAAGGTAGCAGGCTTGGTCGCAGGTCAGCTGCTCATGTAACAAGTAATCTTGGTAGTCTGATCTTAGTAGTAAGCAAGGTAAGGTAAGGAAGCGTATAGCAGTTTGTGCTATGAGCACCGCACCGCTACGGGAACTCACGTGCCATATGTGACATTCCCGCCATTACCCCAGCCAATTAAGGCTGGTACTCGAAACGAAAGTACCCATAAGTACCCATATTTACGAAGCAGTTTTGATCACACGAGCATTAACGCAGCGGCCGGTCACAAACACTCGTTCTCACAGCCAGTAACTCACCTGGCACAGCATGGCCCTGCTGGTGGCCCTGCTGTTGTCCAGCAGTGTACTGGTACTGTGATCGCGGCTGCTGGCCGGCGGCCGACCCTGCACTGCTCACACTATCTGGAGTTCCACTCCGAACACCGGCGCCACCTGACATCACAAGCACAGTCGTGTTCCAGACGGACCTAACCTCGGCTAGCTACTAGCTGCGGAGACTGAGGCAAAAGAACAATGAAAGTGGTGCAGCATCGGTGGCTGGCTGTTAGTAGCTTGTACCACTTCAGTGTTCTTCCTCCACAATGACATGTTTTGCCACGTATTACTAGACTTACTATAAATTTTTTTTTTAATATAATTTTGAGATCCTTTATTCTGAACTGTGAGACATTAACGTTATAGGACTGCACTTAACAATGACGTAATAATGGCCGCTGAGTTTCGTTTTACATCTACAAACAGCAAAAAACATATTTCAGAAATTATTGCACAAAATTAGTTATTGTGATTAATGTCAGTTCATAAGTGTGAACACCACAGCAGAAAATATTAGGATACATGATTTCATGTTCAGTACTGGCCAATGATGTAATAAGTCTTTGTCACAAAGTGCTACTATTGTAATATTTTTTATTAGCAGATTAGCTTTAACAATGCTGCATTTTCAGAATTATTTTGCCTCAGAGTTGGCAATAAATTTGAACAAATTGGTAGCTAATGATCCCACCACACCTCAAACATATATGAGTTTTGAGGTGTGGTGTTCACACTTCCCTACGAACTGTCATTAATCGCAATAATTGTTTCGGAATTTTGGCAGTTTCTGACATCAACATGTGACAAGGTAGTGCAGAGATGCACTTGAAGTGTTGATAGGTCTACTGCAGATTTACTGCCAAGTCTGCTGCTGACAGATCTTAAAAACCAACAAAACCACAACCGAGTGATGTCACACTGCAGTGCTAACCATCGACGATGCCAGCTGCAACTCCAAATGAACTCAGCACTTTCTGCTGAGCTACTTCATCAAACGTCGCCGGCTTCTGATTCGTCGAAAGTGGGTCAAACTCACGGCCACTCATTGGCGACAGTGGCTGCGTAGTGTGGACCAATGAGGATGCAGCTTTAGCACCATCTGACACTGCTGGACCTGACATACAACATGGAATGCAAATAAATATTTAACATTCAGATTTATCAACCGAGTAAATGTTTTATATCCTATTTAAGACAAAATAAAAATAGGTCATTTCAAATGTTATTCCTAGAGAATTACTTAGCACAAACTGGAGAAACTAAATCCAACACAGTAAAAGCAGTGCGCACAATTAAACTAAAACATACCATAACAGACAATAGATATCTTAATAGCTGATGATCACTTTCTATAATTTGGCATGCATGGGCTTTTTATGCATAGAATAACATTAAACATTGTACATAATTTTACTGCACTGAATATCAACAGTCTAATACTTGCAGTCACTATAGTAACTATCAAGCTGTCCTGAATAAAACTAATTATATGGTATGCTGATATAGTAACTAAGTAATAAAATACCTACAACTACAGTACCGTTACAGAGAACTCACTGCCAGAAAGTAAACCTCAAACCAACTTTATGCACATTTATTAACCTTATATGCTTCATATTACCTACCAAGTAAATGTTCTTACACCACAATAAAAACGGTTCACACGTAAGTGCCACAACTGTCTTATTTGCACACTAAGTTCTATGGGGCAATGGAGACAGTAGCAGCAACTGATTAACAACACTCAGGACAATCAAACCCCTCAAATCCAGCCAGAGGCTTTGGGGCAGTGATATAATCTTTGCCCCACTGAGTCCAGTTGTAGCTGCATGACCGAATGTTTTCAAAATGATACTGCATCCACAACTGCCATTCCTGAGTATCCCGACTATTTTTAAAAATAACAAAGTAAAAGTCATGTTGACAACAGTCAGGATGATGACTGCCAACACAAGGAAATGACCTGACCAAGAGGGTCACATATACTGAAGGGAAATATGTGACTACCATATGCTGGTCACAGCTGATGCCAATGACTGGAAACAACACTCTACTATTGACCACTCATCACTTCACACCATGACGTGACATCACAGCTGCTCAGCTGCTGATGGTTGCTAGGTTACCAACCATTGCTAGAAACAGCATCGTTGTCGGTAGCAACAGTTGCCGAGGTAGTGGCAGTGAACGACGACAGCTGAAGTCTGTTGATGAGTTGTTCTACTTTATCACGCATCATTAGCAGCTCACTACGCAGCTGCCGGACCTCACTTGACTCATGCCTCAGTCGCGGCTCCCCGTTCACTGGCCACACACACACACACACACACACACACTCACATACATCGGCCCAGTGGCTACTTGCCATGTAAACCTGCATTACCTGGGAAGCTGTCCTTTGATTTTGTTCACCTCTCAGATAACTGGCACAGCTCTCTACATAGTCAAATGTCCTTTCTGTCAGCCGACCAACAGCATCAAAGCACTGAACAGGACTTATATACACAGTGTCTCAAAAAACGACACTGACGTTGCACACTATAACTTCAATGCACATCAACCGATTTCGCTAATTTTTGGCACAGATATCGCTGAGTGATGATTTGCTATCCCACCTCTCCTAACTAATGTCTCTCCACTACCTGGGGAAACATGAACCCCGGAAATTGGGTCGTTTCAGTCATGTTTTCTACTGTGTCTGCTTTGGCTTGCTATATCTTGCACACTTATCAACCAATTTTGATAATTTTTTGTAGACAGTAAGGCCGTAGTATTACATACGGTGTACAAATATTATTTTTCATTTGGCCATTTTTGTGTAACACCAGTTCATCAACGAGGTCAATGTTATCAGTTGTGTGGGTACTGCGTCATCGGCTGCTACCAGAACAATGGTTTACCCACCCAGTAACTCATAGCTTTTGCAACAACATTGGTAGATGAGATCTACGTTCCAGCTCTTGCTGGGAAACTCTCTGGCTAAATGCTTACCATTTTAGCCCTTTAAATCGAACAAATTATTAATGAGTTATCTTCTTCAGTAAACAGCATGTCTGCAAACAACCAGTGACGTCAAAAATGCATCGCTTTCGCCCTTATAATCTCTCAGCAAATTAAGGAAATAATAGCAAACAGACAAGCGTTATTAAATATGTTTATGAAAGCTCAAACCGTGTAGCTATTTACTGCCAAATATTATTAAAATTGGTTCATGATTGTCGAAGATATAGCAAGCCAAAGCAGTATCATTTTCGGTATACAACATTCCCAATTTTTGGGGTTCATTGTTTCCCAAGTGCAGAGACATTAGTTAGGAGAGGTGGGATAGCAAATCATCATTCGATAGTGTACTCACTCAGCAATGTATGAGCCAAAAATTAGCGATGTTGATGTGCACTGAAGTCATAGTGTGCAACGTCAGTATCGTTTTTATTGAGACACAGTGTACTCAGACTCTCAGACAATGATATCAACTACTGGCTTTGTTCCTTCTGAATCCACTGACTAAACGTGAAGCAAGGAGAAAGATGATGTCTCTTATGGCATCTCTCTGATGTCAGTGCCTAGTAGTGTATACACATGTAATACATAAGAAAGATCTAAAACATTTCAAGTAACACCTCAACAACAACAAGCCTAATTCACACTGCAAAAGGTCAAAGGTCATGGCCAGGACACTGGTTGATGTCACTGCCCTCTTATTTATCACTAATAGTTCAGTTCACCTTTGGAATAATACGCGGAAATAGCTAACACAGGTTCATCTGGCAAACGGCTGTTAAAAGCGGAAAAAAGATAGGTATTTTTAAATGTTGACAACTATCATAGATTATGTAGGAAACCTTGACATATTCTCTTGCTATCGTGAGAAAGTCGATCCAAGTTACCTTACAACAAAAATAACAAACAGAAAAGATATATTGTGGCATACCAAATAGCGTAAGCTGTAGAATGCCACGACAGTTCTGAATAGCAAATGATAGATCGGAGCTGTCAATGACAGATATCAAATCACCATCTAGAATTCATCACACATGCATCAAACATATACAGCAACAGAGCAAATTACACATATACTCAGCATTTGACTATCACCTTGTTTCACTCACTGTCAAGACACAACATCAAGTTCCCTAGCATTGAGAACATACATACATTCTAACGGTTACTTTCCAGGTGAACCAGGCTTAACCAACTGCAATGTATGTTTTTCATCTCAAATTTCATTTTCTCTGCCCTTCTGATGATCTTGATGCTTTCTGCATCTGTTTCACATTAGGTTTCTTTTAGATATGTTCAGTCTCTCAAGACAGACTAAAAATCGTTATATCTTTTATACCTAAGTAGCATACGAGTTTTTCCATCACATCATGTCAATATAAGTAGTCTAAAACCCCAATACTGAATTTATTATTATTTTTTTGACCATGGTACTTCATTCCCAATGAAGAAAAAAATGTGCTACACACAGAAAGAAACAAGCTAGCTGGCATGGTCCTTACTCTTCCTCCTTCACAAAACTATCATATAGTAGAATGGCGTTATTATTGTTATTATTCAGCTTGTATCAAAGATACTGCATACAAGTTTTAAACCACAGTATACCCAGTACTTTCGGTGAGCTTAATACGTTAAATATTACCATCACAAAAAACACTACCATACTAATAATACTGCTACAGCTGCTGGTACTATGACTACACCTGCTGCTGCTCTCCCATTCCTACTCCTGTTACTAATAACGATACAACCAATGCCACACCTTCATCGGCGTACTTGATGGTGATTTCGTCAGACCCGGAGAGTTTCCCACGATAGACTCGTTGCATCATCAGCATGAGTTCATCATAAGTGAGGTCATCGTTCAACACCGGGATTCGACGGATGTCGTTGCCAAGATGTGACTTGATGACGAGGCCAAGCTGAGAGAACTCCGGTCCATCTGACACGTGATGTTGACCTCCACGCTGCTCCGTCATTCTACACAACACGCTCACTTATTTCACCTTTTCGAATTTTGACCACTTTTTCTCAATCACCACTAGTCACAAGTAAAGGACATAGAGAGACCAGTCCAAGAGTTTAATCTTAAAGCATGCATCCCAGTAAGTAAGGGTGTGAAATGATTGTCCATTTTTTGGTTATTTTTTATTGTTCTCATTTTCCTTTTCGAAAAACTAATTACCATTTCTGACATTGCACTAGGTGATGATGTCCAGTCTGCATGATGCTACGCATAGCCATTTCAGTACAACAACTATTGTGATGGGTGGATGGATGGATGATGACGCATATACAATGCAATTCATTCTATTGCAGAGGGACTACACGACTCGCTTGTCAGTAGAAATCTTCCAACTACGAATCATCCCATTTGGAAAAGATTGCAATCCATAAACTTGAAGTATACACACTTAACGTCATCACAATTGCTGCTTTCAGATAGGCCATATATCACTTCCTGTTAGTGGCCTGTTGTTACCATTTGCGGTGTTTAGGCATACCCATGCGGTTGTCCAACAAACTGACAGATGGTGAGCTGCTTACGTGATATGATACAGTAGAACCTTTAAACTGGCTACATACAGCTACAAAATAGGTAACTGGAGGCAATTAGGAGTGTACCAATTTGTATATGAACTTGATTGCAAGATACGGGCAAAGAGGATTCCACCTGTGCCCGTGATACCTTATTGGATTGGACTGGCTATATTATGGTCCACCATAGTCAGATGTGGTGCCGTTTTAGGCCGATGGGGTCCGATGTGGTAATTAGTCCTTCAACTTCGGTACGTACGCTTTTTAAATTTAATTAACTAAAACGAAACAGTGCATCTGTTTAGTCATACACGTCAGACACATGTGTGCACAGGGGCCATGCTGGCCAGCCAAGCCGAAGCCATCGTTGATCGCCGACGAACATGGCCGCCGCTGACGTCTAATTAATAGAAAATACTCACATGGTATTAATGGACGGTTATTTAAAATCAAATTATATGCTAAACATCAATAATCGTCGAACTAAACATTACACATATTCTTACATTCACGTGCGAAC
>Ga0209782_1002466_pt1 | contig 10323 bp, 3 predicted proteins | sample WorMetmaBAHAMAS1_FD_187390 | JGI IMG/M metagenome (GOLD analysis project Ga0209782, IMG submission 187390) | Marine gutless worms symbiont microbial communities from Max Planck institute for Marine Microbiology, Germany - Inanidrilus... | ecosystem: Host-associated > Annelida > Digestive system >...
GGGGGAGAGGGCCTGGCTCCGTTGCCAGGCTGATTAAAAGTAGGTTTTATCACCCAGCCTGGTGTCTTGATTTTTTGGCCAGCAGCCGTCTAGGGTGGGTGGCAGTCATCCCCTCCTGTTGATCTGCCCATGATAATATGCAGTTTTGTAGGACCAAGAGGTGATTGATAAAAAGCATAAAGTATAATGTAACATGGGTCAGTTAGGGCTAGTATGGTTTTGGCTGAAGTATGGGTTAAAACTACAGCATAAAATTTATGCTGAATCAATATGTTTTTACCCATAGCTGTTATGCATTTTACATTTTTTACAACCAACAAGAATACAAGATGTATACTTATGCCTCCAAAGCTGCATGCACATTGCTCGTTTTCACTTAATTAGTAAGCAGGTAAGTAAGAGTATTTCTGTATGTCGCTACCTGACAAAAGTCACATAAAACATGGTGCCATAAACAGAAAAAATTGAGTTGTTAAAAGCCATTTTAATTGCTTGTGAGAGTCACATTGTCAGAGTTCATCCGGCAGAGAATTTAGACCCGCTATCTAGCAGCAGCAAAGCACTGATCTAAGTGTTCTGTGTACTACATCGGACAGCACATGTCAGTGAATCTGATGAGTGGAGTTGGCGCAGGCTGGCATCAGAGATGAGCTGACAATTGACGATCGTCTGCGAAGTACAACGGTGCCTGGCCGGCTAGACACTGTAACTCCAGGACAGCAATCTTAAACAATACTCTTTGTCGCATGATCATGTTGCGGGTTTGGCGTGAAGTGAATTGATTACCATGACTGTCAGATACTGCTGGGCTAGTATGTAGAATGTAAAATACTATCCAGTGGTTAATATGTGTGTAGGGTTAGAGTTACTTCTTTTTGTTAAAAAGTAATTACAGGGAGTAGAGTTGCCCCAGTGTAAAAAATTAACTTTAAAAACAATACTGCAACCAACAGCTGTACACTCAGGAAATTACTGCTATAGCTTGTGTTTTAGACCAGCTAGCATTTTACATGGTCTAAGTTTGGGTGCAGTGCAACTTGAAACTCCCAGTTTTATGAACACAGTCGCACATTGCCTGCAGCCAGTAATGCTGATGCTGTGTTAGAGTTACATTGTAGTTTCACGCTAATCATCACGTTGACGACTGCCATCTGCTGCCTGCAGAATGGTGGTAGCAAATCATCATTTATAGTACATGTTGACTTTGTGAAGAAAAGTCGGTACTCGAGTCTCCTGATTGCAAAATTACGGTAGCTAAATTTGTGTGGGTATATAATTCTCAGTTTAATTGAAATGTTTTGTGATATTTTGGCGAGTTCTAGAAAATTTGTTGTAAAGTTCATATATTTAATTTATAAGTAACAATATTTGTGTGTGTGTGTCTTAGCACATAAATTTGTGCTGTAGCGTTGGTTGTGTGTTTGTGTGTACATTTTATAAGGCAAATCTGACAACTATCGTGTGATGTATTGTAGAAATGTTTTCTTTTGTTCATGTGGTATGTAGATGTATTTTGTGCTGTATGTGATTGTTGGACCAACAATGTTGGTCCAAGTGATTGTATACATGCATTCAAACAGTTTCTTAATGTTGACTTTTTGTAACAATTTTCACTTATTACTACTGCTATTGCTATATGATTATGATCAGAAGCTTCAGTCATGGCCACACCATCATTTGCGCCTTTGAGCAACAGTCACCGCAGGTAACTAATGCACTCTTGTTGTTTTTTTTCAGTAATAATTTGTGGTTAAATTTGGTTTTACTCTTTTTCTGTGTAAAAATAACTTATCCTGAACATGTCTAGTCGTTGTTTTTGACAGTTAAACATTCAGAATGATTACATTGGACTGCACTTAATCAGAACTGGTGGTGTGCAGTTTCAGTAATGCAGCATGGTGATGCTGACTGCTCAGTCAAGCAACACTGCTGCTGCAAATTGAATGTCTCAATTTTTTTTTCACAAAGTCAGTACATAAAAGTGAATTGATGAATTGAATTGAATCATAAATTGTGCAGATCTAACAGTCTATTAAACTGGTGTGTGGTAAGTTGTTGATGTGTATTGTTGACAGACATTGTTTTTAACTCAACTTTGGTTTGGTGTTGTGTGTAATTGCAGCTCAAAGTATTGTGCAGTAGTTACATGGTGGTGTGAAGCAACTTTTTATATGATACAGGCAGAGTAACAGATGTTACAGCATGGCGTGGCGAGCGCTGTTTGGTCCACTGGAAGGACACAACTTGTCTCAGCGTTGCAGCAGTCCAACATGAGTCATTGACATAAAGATGTGCTTCTTCTGCAATCTCAGTGATCTCATGCTGCAACTGTTTGCATTAAAGAGACAGTCATGTGCAGTTGGTTCGAGGATACTATTTGTACTTGCACATGCATGTGTGTGTGTCGATGAGGTGTAAATTTGCATACTATATTTGGTTTACCCTATACAGATGTTTTGTGGCATATTTTGTGAAGTTAAGTGTGCAGCAGGAGTAAGAAATATGCATATGTATTGCTTGTTGATGTTTATGTGTAGTGGGTGCGGTCCCCCCCACGAAAAAACCTAAGGCCACTGTTCACATCTTAATGTCAATCAATTTGTATGAGTTGGTGTACTACAATGACATTTTGTCCTGAACACTTTGTTAACTTTTGTATTCATTTCATGAGAGGTCACTACATTAGATTGGCCACATCTTTAAAACAAATTCACCAGTTTGCATAGCATGTGACATAATTCAATGTCATGTTCTGAACATGTCTGTGAACTTCATTTTTATCAACTGCTCATATAATGTGGCACTGCCAAGTTAACGAACTTCATGAAAAATTGAAATGGCTTTCTTAAGTGTTCTTTGTGTCTACCTTTGTTCAAAACATTGTTAAAAATTGGTTGCAAATACATTATTCCCACCGGCAGTAGCTGATGTGTGAGTAAGGTGATCAGTGGCGACTGTGTGCGTGTACATGTACATGTATGTGTCTGTGTACTCTAACAGGAAAAGGCTTGAGCTGTCAATACCAAACTGTCATTACTCATGGCAGGATGACCTCGGCATGCATTGACCCAGAAGTCAAAGTCAAGGTGACAGGGCTATAAACTACAAACTGTGTATACTAGTGAATAGTCCATGGTGTACTTGACATTATGCTGTAAAACAAACTCGAGTCGAAGACGTGGTACTACGTATGATAGTTTCCTTGCCATGCCTCGCTTGCTGCTGCATTGAGATCTAACAGGCATAAAGTTAGCAGCTCAGGTAGAGACCATGGACATTCTGTCTCCCCGTTTGTTGATATTTGATTTTAATGCCACTTTTAGTTGTAAAGTTTTGAATATGGTAACAGATGTGTTCAGAACAAAATGGCGTTGAAGTATGCAAAAATCCTGCAAAAATGGTTGAATTGGTTCCGGCATTTTGAAGATGTGATCAGTCAAATGCAGTGGTCTCAAGTTTTTTGGCCACACTATGTACATACTCGTGTAATTTTGCATTAGCGCCTGTTCCAGGTAACTACTGAGAATACTCTTGAGCTTTTATAGTTAATACCCACGCTGGCGCATCAGTGTGGGTGGGTGATTAATGTTGTCCTGTTTCTGTCTGTCTGTCTAGGACAAGGTCCCAGGATTCTCAAATGCAAACGGTGTATTATCAGTGGCAGCCCCGCTGGGGTCGGCGTGAGCATGCACGGCAGCTATGGATACGACCACGTAATGTAGTTGGGTTTGCTAGTTATACCCCGCCGTACGGTAGGGGGCAAAAGTAATGCTGTTGTCTCGGTCGGTCTGTCACATGTCTCGTTTCTGATTCCGTGCCGTTCGCTAGATGGCGGTATGTGCATCGCCGCTTCAGAGGCAGCGCGGTAGCTGTGCCCGCGTCAAAATTCTACCCGCGTGATAGCTTGTCTGGTCTATTTAGCAACTAAATTTTATTAAGACTTAAGATATGGGCTATTCAAATTTCCTGTTACTTTTACGTGATATAGGCCCATTTAGGTCTACTTACAAATGGAGACGTATGAAAAGTCAGAGGTGGCAGACTGGCATGTAATAGCGCATGAGAATGAAACAGTGGGTATAGAGGCCATGTGTTTGAAAAATAAACTTACACTATTTACACTAATTTCTTAATATTCTTCTTATAAAACATTTCTGTTATCTTAAATTGTACATGACCATTACATGTAAGTTCTGAGGCATTACACATTAGATAGACAAAATCTGACGCATTTCTGTGTTTCTGATTACGAAATCTGAAGCATTAGTGACTGATCAGTTGGCTCGACGTGAGCTGAGCGCATCAGTACGAAGGCGTAGTTTGATGAGAACGACTTATGTGCTGGGTGCATGTGACGGTGTCCAACTGTCGGTATCGAGGCAGTATGGTCGACGTTGTATGCCAGTCATTAGTCTTCACTAACTGACCAAACCGTCATGCTGCATTTCTGCAACAGTCCAGCGACTTGCTTGTTATTTTACAGTTCTTTTGTCAGTCTATTAAAAACCAATATTTTTGTGCGAGTAAGCTTATGCAGTGGTCGCCTTGGTGATAACATGTATAAAATGTTTACATCAGTTTCAAATAGGCCTACTGGTTGGAATTTGGGCAAATAAAACCAATCAACCGCGTTATCTAGGCCTGTTGCGGAGACATACGTAAAGAAAGATCAATGGTGGGTATGGCATTGCAGAGGGGAAGAGCTGCTTCGCCACTGAACGCTATAGCTCGAGCAACAGGCCTGCACGTGTGGTCTCATACTAATAGCAGACAGTAAACTTGCCGGGCAGTGGGCAGAACGCCATAGGCATGAGCCGCGCGGGGCCCAGTCCGCGACGTTGGCTGGAGCAAAGCTCTAGTGTATTGAGATTACAACATAAAAACACGTCGGAATAATCCGCGGTAACTAGTGGTTCGTTTACAGACACGACAACTTTATACGAATGTGAGGCTTCAACGACTACAGCTATTAAATTGGTTTATAAGTAAATCGGCGTGAAAGTAAGTTTCGTAAACATTAACGAGCCACAATCGCGCTGTGCGTATCGCGTTCGTAACAAGACAGAAAAGAAAATAAAACTGCGATCTTTATAATAATAATAATAAGACATGAAATTTACTGGTTCGAATGATGCAGGATGAATGACAGCGGCGAGTGTTGGGTTGTGAGGCCGAGTAAAGCCGAGCGAGTAGCGGCTACGAACGAACGCTGTGTTGGTGAGCGATCTGCAGTCTGCACTGTAGTGCAGCAGTGCAGCGTGCATGGAGCCAGCCGTCGTTCGGTCGGAGACTACAGTATTGACTAGGCCTAGCATGCGCCGGCGAAGCGCACTGCTCGATGCCCGCCTGCCGACGTGTTTGTACGACGTCGGTCAATGCTGTTCACAGCGCCCTCTACAGTAACTGGCCGACGCGCTGTCGTCAGCTGACGGCCGGGCCTTGCGTTATGCTGCCAGATCGAACAGTGGTTGTTGCTAATTCGAACTCGTGAAAGGTGGATGGAGGAAGTGAAGCGAATGGATTTACAGCTGCTGAACTGGAAAAACATTTCTGACTTAACACAAACTTCCACATTTACTATACTTTCAGATTTTTGTTATCGTTTCTTCTCCGTCCGAATACGTTTTTTTGCGTTTTCCAAAACCTCTGTAGCTGTTTCGGTCAGTGATGGCTGTATGAATAATTTGCTTTGTGGTCAGTTGGTACATGAATAGTTGCGTAATTTGGCCCATTCCATGGGGCCATAGCGGTCCCCTCTGTCACGCGTTGTCGTCGTTGTTGTTGTCGTGGACATCGCACGCCGCCTGCGCTATAGCTATATGGCGTGCGACTAACGACATCTGGTGACTGGCAATGTAACGGCGGCTCGCAGTAGCGAATGGCCCCAACATTTTTCAAATGCTTCTTGTTTTAAAATTTGGACTCGGTTATTATTGTACTTCTGTAGTTGTACTTTCGTCGTTTGTCCAAAATTGCACGACGTCGACATGCATAGCACGGTATATGCTGTAGCACTATGTGTGTCTACTGTCCCTCCATCCATCACAATTGCCGATGATGTTTATAGACGGCAGAATCCACCAATAAACAACACACGTCGCATTGTAACTTGAGGACTCCAGTTGATCTTGGTGAAATTCAGATAGGTCAACCGTCTCGGTCATCACAACATGGGCGCCGCCGTATACGAGCATGCGTGACGTGCAGATTTCAGCAAATGTCTAACTCTATCTCACAAACAGTACAATACAGACATAGTAACTCACACAAATAAGCATTTTATTTAGCCCGCTCGGCAAACTTGCTGGAAGAGCTATATATTTTGCCGATGTTTTTTCTTTATTTTTTTAATGGTCGACTTTCTAACACCTATGTCTCAGAAGCTAATGGAGCGATCTTCACCAAAATTTCAGGATTGGTAGACAGGTGTAAGGGCTTGTTCAACTCATTGAGATTTTTTGACTTTTCAAGGGACGTTGCAGGGCAACCAATTAGTCAAAAAAATCGGCGTTTTTCCCGGACCAATCTACTTTGTCGCACTGCTATTCGGAAACTGATTGTAATATTGCAAATCCGATTTCAAAAGATTCAATAGAATGAATTTCTCTACATTGTGTACAATTTTGGTGGCATTCGGTCCAGAAACCTAAGAGTTTATGCTGTTAACAATAGCACCTTTTTGCGGCGATACGGCAAAAATCAGCATATCACGCAAAATATCTCAGAATATCTTGGACCTATCTTGACCTACTTTACAGGTTTGTTAGGCGTATTAGTGGGTATGATTTTCCAAATATTGGTTTGGCGGTCGCACAAGGGATGTTGCCATGGCAACCAGTTAAATTTTTTTGATGTTTGTAAACGTCTTGTGGAATGACCTTTACTCTGCTTCGGCATTCAACGACGGATTGGCCGATCATAAATCTGCTTTCAAAAGGTTCAATGGCAATAAATAATCAGGCTACATTCAAGTACATTGTATCCAAATTTGGTGAACTTCTGTCCAGTAATCTCGGAGTTTACGCTATTAAAACGCTAAATTTTTGCCGCGATTTGTCTGCAATTTGACGACGATTTTTATTCGTCACGTTGGCGCTTCCAAACGGATTGGAAGATCGCAATGTTGATTTTAGCAGAGTAATCAGCAATCATTTCTGTTCACATTGTAGAAATTAGGTGAGATTCGGTTCAGTGACCCAGGAGTTTTAAGAGATAAGAAGTTGTACAGTGGTTGTCGCGTGAAACGACCATTACTCTTTTCTTCGTCATTCCACAACGGATTGGCCGAACGTAAATCCGCTTTCAAGAGGTTCAATGGCAATAATCATACTAAGTTTGGTTTTGACATTTGATACCTCAAGCCGTTTTCCTTTTAGAGCACGAAAAGGCGCCACTGATGTCGCTACCCACGGCTCGGTTATTATACAGCCGGCGTGACTCAGTGTCTCGTGGCACGCTCGAATAGATAACCAAATTCGACCTTTATTGTTCTGATCACTCGGCGAAGTTGTGACTCATGTCAAAGGCGACTTTTGGACATGTCACTTCAAAAGCGTAAAACACGTTTGTTTTGTGTGTTTAGTCAACAATACTGCACACTATAATCGACATGATTATTAACGCCATGTCAGTTGAGCGTGAATGGCCGACCTTCAAGTGTTTTCATGTATGACAAATTATCTCGTATACAGTTGTGCAGCAATATTAAGTAGCGTTCTCACAGTGAGAACACTGCTTTAGTGTTGAGATTTCAACTGTAAAACAGAGCGTCGGTACTTGCGTGATCGCTGTGCAACAGCTGGGCTTGTTAGGCCTACTGCAGTTGTGTATTGGCTTGTCGTTTGCTTTCGTCTGTATTAGATTGAATATTCTGGGAATCATTGTCATTTTGTCACAATGAGTGTAACGTGTGCGCTTGAAATGATAGATTACAACACATTGTCGTAGCTATAAACGTATATCGCAATATTTGGCGGTGAAGTTTTTGAAGGGGTCGCAAGTGTCGCGGGTTTCTGGTGGATTTATTGAAAGATGAGTGGTATAGCGCAGTGTGGCGAAAAGATTCGCTGCATTTGCCCACCTAGCATGTCTTAAACCGTGTCTAGTAATAATCTACAGGTTAGTTATATGAATTTTCTGAATATCCTTTATAACGTTGCACGATTTAAGAAAGTGGGCTTTAGGAATCCGGCAACGCTATACTTATAGACAATAAGTAGCGTTATAAATTTATAATTAGTTCTGGACGTTTAGGACAATTTAATTGACGCACTGCCGGTGGAAAAACGACATCTGAGTAAATTGATCATTATCTGCCGGATTTAATGCCGGATTAAATTAACGGGAGATTAATTTGCTGTGGAAAAACCGGACCTGACTGACTGACTTGGATGATGGAGTTAACGACCGTTGGAAATGTGCCGTGAGCCTGTGCATGTTTAACATTATTAAGAGGTGATAAACCATTTAATGTACACATGAACATTGCTAGTGGGTGTGCCGAGTATTGTGATGAGTGTGTGTCTGTCCGTCTGACCGCACGCATATCTCGCGAACCACAAGCTTCATTTGTGCGTGTTACCTGTGACCAAGACTCAAGATCATCCTCTGGCGGCGTTGTATAATACGTTTCAATACATACTTCCGGTTTTGTGGAAGGTGCAGTTTTCCTATGATGGGCTCTGTGGCTGCGTGACGTATCATCCATCTACTGCCTGACACCCTTTCTGTGTGGTACTGTGGTTGCATCCTGCCCTAGACGACGGCGGGTGCCAAGACGAGACAAGTGTTGGTGCAAGGGGTGCCGCGGCGGAGTACGCAATGCACCATTGCCTTGTTTCTTCTGCACTTTGTAGTCCAGTTTACTGCTCTCATCATTATCGATTACCGCGCTGCTGTTGCTGCTGCTGCTGCTGCTGCGTACAGTTACATCGCTTGTATTCATTTACCTTCCCTGATGCATCACGTCATGTTATGCAAACTCATATACTGGCTATGTCAGTCACACGGTCAACGTTAGTGCCGAATGTCTGCCACTTTTAACTGTGAAAGTCAGTTGTTGAGTATTACACAGGTAGACACTAGCAGCTACCGATGACATACTAAGAAACTCTGCTTATCACCGAGGGATGGCACGACGTACAGTGTCGGTTGAAATCTTGTAAACTGCTGAACAACTGAGCGAAAGTAGCATTGAAAAAAATCTGCATTGCGTGAGTGAGCTTGGAGGTCACTCACTCTACAAGGTCATCAGAAATATCACAGTATTGTAGGTCATTCCTATTAGTGGTCTGTAGAAACGATGTCTCTGTTGCACGATTTCCAAAAAAGATGTAACTACTTTTACATGCACATCAGTGCATGACTGCCTGTAACCTGTGGCAAAAATCGGCATTTCGTACCAAATATCTCAGCAAGTACGGGACTAATCATTACCACAATTTCAGCGCTGGTAGACAGATGTATGAGGATTATAAAACTGACAAGTTTTGTGGTAGCTCAAGGGTCGTCGCTGTGGTAACCAATTAATTTTGAGTTTTTTTTTGCGGACATCCAAATTGCCTGCTTTCACTCTTTGCTCTGGCATTCCAAAAGGGAATGCAAATGCGCTTTCAGTGATAATGCCTCTAGAACGTGTAAAAATTTGGTGAACATCGGTGCAGTAACTTCAGAGTTTAAGAGCACATAAATTGAAAATTGTGTCGCGAATCATCCGCAATTTGACGATCATCCTTTATTTGGCAGGCTGGTGTTCCAAAATGGATTGGAATATTGCAAATTTGATTACAGCAGGTTAATTTGCAATCATTTCTCTACATCCTGTCATAATTTGATGAGATTTGGTTCAGTAACACCGGAGTTTTAAGACCTGCGAATTTGTACGGCCGGCGCTAATAATTTTACCGCACTTAGTTCAGCTACGTTCACTATGTGGCAGGGTGTTAAGTATTGTGGATATTAGTAATTGGGTGTGTTTCATAAGTATTCGCTAGGGGCAACACTACGACGCCGAGCGGGCTATACGCTAGGCTTTGCCACGCATTTCTAGTTTCAATATGGCTTGTCGGCTAAAGCAGTGCACATAACTTCGTTGTTGTTGTTTCTTCCAATGCAACACTGAATAATGACTTATAGGCAACTCAGAGCATGTCACGGAAACTCCACAAACCTACTCACTGTACCTTTCAGCTCTTAACTTCCCAATCATCGTTAATGAGTACTAGAATGGCCAGATTCCATGGAAGTTTATTAGCACAAATGTGCCATACACATCTGCTTCTATAGGCGGCTCAACAACAACTAGAATACCTAGCGGTAGATTGT
>Ga0209782_1002467_pt1 | contig 10320 bp, 8 predicted proteins | sample WorMetmaBAHAMAS1_FD_187390 | JGI IMG/M metagenome (GOLD analysis project Ga0209782, IMG submission 187390) | Marine gutless worms symbiont microbial communities from Max Planck institute for Marine Microbiology, Germany - Inanidrilus... | ecosystem: Host-associated > Annelida > Digestive system >...
GGCTTGGGTTTTTCAAGTGGGCTATGGGTTGTTAACTAAGCTTGTGGTGCAGCTGTTTGCCTGATTAACTTGCAAAGCTGAAAGCATCTCGTGGTAATGGCATCATGTATGTATATCAATACCCAAAACAGCCTTCAGGAAAGAATGAAACCTGGGACTAGCATAATCATATACGGGATTAGAAGCAAGAGTCTCTCAGTCAATACTCGGCTTGTGATTACAAGCCGAGTATTGACGGCAAAGAATGAAGCTAACCTCATGTTCTCTATAAATAGATTCGTAGTTTTTCTAAGTTTTCCTTAAAAACCCAGCTGGTACTCGACCAGCCTTGCAATAATATAGGCTGTACCAGCTGCATTAGCCAGCGTAATACGATGAAGCTGGTTCTCGAACGTCTGGCTAGCCAGAGTCGCTCAGCCGAATCAGAAACCGCCAGACGCCCACAGGAAAAACCCACGCCGTCGCACAGCTCACTGGACAAACCCACGCCTGCCAGTTGCTGTCACGAGGTTGGTGCATGGTTTGAGTTGCTAAAAATAGCTTGCTGCTACCAGATGATAAATCTACCTAAAATTAATTACATTGCTGTCTTTTGCCAATCTACGTGTGCATGCACAGTGCAGCCTACTATGTTATAGTAGGCAAAGATGTCACTGGGTTTTTAAAAAAACTCCACAAGGCTAAACTGTGGCGTCAATATGCATCTTCTAATTGGCTGAGTGACTCTGTATGATAATACTGTGTCTCAGGTTTAACCAATGGATATAGATTCGGATCAGGCCTGCGGATGTTTAGGGTTAGTGGGGTTTGGGTTTAGTAGGGTTAGGTTTTTGTCGGATCCGTAGATCTGAACATCTACAGATAAGATCAGCGATTTAAAATAGGCACAAAATATTTGACCGTCTAGAAGTCAAATAGCGTCAGATGAACGGAAGCTGTCTAGAGGGCTTTGCGACCGAAGAGTATCCTGTGACGATCCATAATAGCTCACTGCTGCTGTCGACTGTGGTGGCATAGCCACCAAGCCAGACCATATGTCCCACCAGACTGGCATAGTTAGCGCCAGAGCCGTCTTAACGTGCTTGGGGCCCTGGGCCTGCCAGGCTGATGGGGCACCATGGGAGAAGAGGTGGGAGCCAGTCCTTTGTACCAGCAGTGGGAACGAGGAGGGGGTAAGGGATCTGGAAGAGCATCGTAAGCTACCCCAGTGGGGTCCGGGGTGGAGCCCCAGCCGTAAATTGTGTAAAATTGAATGCCAAAGAAGCCATCTGGTGGCACATATTTCACTGAATTTGCTGCCATATTTCAGTTCTGTAGTGGCTGTACAGCTGTGTATATGATTATAAGTGAAGGTGAAATAATGCACACAGTCTTAAAGGTTTTTCACATTGGATTCGGTGCTGCATGGTCTAAATACTAAAATAATTTGGTGTGTTATTTATTTAGTCAGTGAAAATTACACAATTTGTTATGCTTGTTTGACGAGATGAAAAATAATGCATGGGCTGTTTGGGCTAAGGCTTGGGGGCTCCCCTGCCCAGATCCACCAGGCCCGTTGGATAAGATGACCCTGGTTAGCACCCTGGAGGGAGAGAAATCTTTCCACAAAGCCATGGTTAGGCTACCAGTGATCATTGTGCTGCCCGTATGTAACAGAGAATGCCAAAAAATATTGATGTGTCAACACGCTTTACTCGGAACTGTTAATTAACTACTAACTAGTCAGACTCTGCACATCTTCAGCGAACTTTTGTGTTAAAATGGTAAGTAAGTAATGATTTCATGTGACATACCAGAATATATCTCACCAGCTGGATTAGGAGAATTTTTTGGTGGCTCAAACAGCATAAAATTTGGCTGATATCCAGCTTAGCTACATTTTTTCAGCTGATTTTGTGGCAGCAGGAGAATATTTGGTGGATATGGCTAATTTTTGATCGCTCATGGGTCTGTGCTGAAGACCTCATATCATAGGTGAAAATATTGATAAATATCACATTATTTGGTTGTGAAACAGTAATTTAAATTTATATTTTCTGTTGGAAATTATATTTTAACATTTCATTTAATGGTTTTCATGAGTTATTTTATTGTGAAGTCATAAACACTTATGCTACTCTTACATACTTATATTTTATGCATTGTTGCCATGATTTATGTACTTTTTTATTAACATACTACTCTTTTGCTGAATCACATATTATTCAGGTTGTTGTTGAAACAGGACAGCATTGCATTGGGCCTGCAAACGGGGACAGCAGACTGTAGTAGAATGTCTACTTCAGAATGGTGCAGACAGTAGTATCCAGAATGAAAAAGGTGAAACGTGTCTACAGTTGACAGAAAATCCTCAAATCAGGATTCTGCTTGGAGGTAAATAAGGCATACGTGACATTTATTGTTGGCCTACTCATCTGTGCTAAACTCAAATTTTAGTGTTTAATCTGTATGATTCCTGAAAACTGGCAGCATAAGTGTGTTGTTCTTAAATTTCACCAGGTTGACTGATTGACTGGATTATATTTTACATCCCGCTCAACACAAAAACCGGTCATTTTAGAGATGTACTTCCCAGCCAGTCTATTAGCTAGTAAAGGTAAAAGGTAAAGAGTGCTCAGAGAAGTGTAGGCGGGTTACCCATCTATTGTATTTTTACTCGGGCCTTGATCCCGCTGGTGGATAAAACCAAGTCAGTAACAAATGGCCAGTGCCAACTCCACAACTACATTTACCTTCCCGATTGTACAGCATCACTGGTATGGCAAATTATACTGCTTGGTGACAGAAGTACGTGTGTGAACAACTTGCCGAAGCTGAAAGTGGAATGGCCAGGATTCGAAATCACAACCTTAAGAGTGATGAGTTCAGTGCCTTTACAATTCCACCACCAGACCACCCTCTTAGCTAGTACTGACATGCGGATTTAAAAACTGCTCACATATTTGCATATCATTGTGCACAACTGTTGTAAATTTACAGAACAGTTTTGATAATCTTTTGTCTTAACTCACCTCCAGACAATTACCGTGGCTAAGATGATGTCTGTTCGAGGGGACGGGAGAAATTTCACCAGGTGCCACACTGAACTGTGTGTGGTCATTCTGCAATGTGAAGATCTGTATCCTATCCAAAACAGTAGGAGGGTTGTTGTGAGTGGTGGGAGACATATTGGTTCAACTGCATCGCTGATGTCCAACAAGCACATGCATAATAACTGCATGAATCAAAACAAATGGCATTTTAATTGACAGCAATAAAGGGAAGTTTGCTGGATGAAGATGGGTATATTATCAGAAGTGATGGGAAGGATCATCAGCGTGGGGAAAAATTCTTTGTGGGTACTTTCCCATACAAGATGGTTAAGTGGTCTAATATATGGCAGCAAGATGGCTGAGTTGGGAAAAATGAGGTCATTAGATTTAATGACACTAAAATGGATGAGGGTTTTCTCTAAAAAAGGAAGCTCAGACTGAAACTAACCAGTAGGTACATAAGAAGGGTAGCTCAAGATGGTTTTGACAGAAGGGAAAGACCCTGGAGCAAATACTTTATTGTGATATACCATAGAGGTAGAATTAGATAGATGAATATAGAATATGGATGTTATGGATGCTAATATAGTCTGCAGTGACTTTGCCAATTGTGCCTAATAACAGGGAGATTTTTTAAAGAGAATATGAATGACATTGGTTTGTCCCAAGAAGATACACAGACCCAGAAGAAACATTAATGGAAAAACAGGTGGCAGTTGATAAAGCCAGGTTTACCTGGGGAAGAGGCCATTAAAATATTTGCATTGTGTGTCTTTATCATGAGTATTGGGTGTATTATGTTACTGATATGCTGCAGGTGAAGCCAATGCCTCCAGCAGTCATACTGTCACAACTTTGCCAATTGTGCCTAATTATATCTCCAATCCACCATTTCCATATGCATCTGCTTCAGATGATCGCTGTCAGCTGAATGAAGGTGGCATCACTGCTGTGTCACACTCAGGTGCAACAGGTAAATATAGATTAGTAATTTCAGGACATTTTGCTCGGTCTGCAGTGCAGCAAAAATACGGTTTTGGCTCCTGAGTAGGGATTTTAATATGATTTTACAGTGAAGGCTGGAACTGAAACGAACAAGAAGCTTGTTGCAGAGTGACCATGTACCATTTTGTATATGCGATGGTTAACAAGAAAAGCATTATCTGAATGCATCTGAAAGCTGCTATTTATGTCTGGTCTTTTGTTCCTCACTGTATTGTGATTTTTTCTTACAACATGGTACTTCATGTTCACAAACATGATAGTGACTCATCTGATGAATTTTGCTGTTTTGCTGTTTGTGTGTCTTGTTAGATATGATTATTCTGAAAGTTCGAGTGGCCAGCTGTCTTGAGATGCACAAAGACTTCATAGAAATAGAAATTTCTCGTCAGACGACATTTGATCAGCTGGTGAATATGATGTGGTATGAACTGGGGCTGTGCAGTAATGCTGACATCAGAAAAGTGCGCAAATTACCAGACACAGAAATACGCAATGATCATGATGTCCGAAGACTACACAACTACGAGGCACTGGAGCTTGTTTTAAGTCATGATTTTTCTCAAAGGATTCTGAGAGTTCGAATTGCCAACTCTAACGAGAAAGATTTCGTAGAAATTTTTGCACCTTCACAGGACAGTTTTGACGAACTGCTGAAACAGATGCTCTATCATCTGGGCCTAGATGCTAACACCAATGTCAGCAAGGTGCGCAAAATACCAAACACAATCATACGTACTGCTGGTGATGTCCAGAGACTATGCAACAATGATGAACTTGAGCTGATATTAGCACAAGATCCTGTCAAGCCTGCCGCATCAAATTCTGGTGATACTAGCTACAAAGCAGCAGTGTCACCTAAACAATTTGATATTGTTTACTAATGGGTTGAAACATCACTCGGCAGCATGATACACCTCAAACTACTCGTCTGCTTACAGCATTGTTGGTTTTATTGTAGAAACTCGTTTTTTATAGTCAGATACAATGTTTGGTAGCTCAGTTTTATATTTATATCTTACATTTCCTTTTATAGTTATTAGCGTAGTTAAACATGATTTTGTCTTCAACTTAATGGCACTGAATAGCCTATAATGTGCTGATATGCCGTTAAGAAACTACTCACTCACTCACCCTAAGCATTGTAGGCAACAAAGTACGTTGAGTCGACTTGTTTGACAAATGTTATAGATTTATTCACACCGTGACTTCACACTGCAAATACACTAAGTAATATAACTGTTCACACAGATACATGTACCCACGTTGACGTATTCATACAACACGAAATTGCAAAACTTGCTGTCATACACCTTAACAAAAATATCAAACTCTCTTGATTTGATGATTTGGCACAACACAAACTGTTGGAAATCACATCTGTAAAGTGCAATACATTTACTAAAAATGTGGTGTTAAAATATACTGGCATGCTGTACACACAATATCAAGGAGTAACCAACAGCTCTGTGCTTCACTAGGAAAATGTCTGTTAAGCAGTGTTGATTGAGTTAAGGTTTAACGTCCCACTCGACAAAAAAAAGGTCATTTTGAGCATCCCAGCTAATCTGTTGGCTATTACTGAGAAACAAAAGCAAAGACCAAGAGAAACCACCACAAAACATACAATAAATATAGGGTAACAAAAATAACTAAAGATATGACAACACAAACAAATGTGCATCATAAATGAGAACACAAAAGAAACTATAACAAAATAAACTCAAATGACTGAAAAACCAACTGAAACGACTGAAAAACCAAAGTTTAGTTGCATCTTATGACATCCGGCCTGGAAATGCAGTGGCCTGTTCTCAAAGGAAAAAATAATATAATAGAAAGTAAACAACATAAAGGAAAACTAAACAAAAGATTAGGAAACTAGAAAACTGTCCTCGATGGGCGATCGCATTTCGAACTCAAGACCCTAATCCTAACCTTGACTTCTGACATTTACCTTTAATCCCTTATAAGCCAAGGTCATCACAACACACATGCAATAGGTCAAGGTCAATTCCGATAGACAGTGGACACAAACAGATGGAGGCAATTCCACCTCTTGTGCTAACACAATTGGTAATAAGTTGCAAGAAAAAAAAGTAATCCCATATGTAACAAAATTACACAGCAATACATAAAATACATCTACACTTTGCAACGATATCTAGATGTTATAGTTCCTGTCTTTGTTGCTCATCTTTTGTGCTACAGTCACCAAAAATACCAGTGCCTCTACAAAGAGACTTCTCGAATGCTTTGCTGTCGCTTGGATCCTGGCGGTAGATCTCATACAGCTGTTCTTCGCCCAACTCATCGACAAAATTTGAACACATGTTCATCAGCCTACATACATACAGAAATGGAAAACACATGTTACAACAGGCAGCACGTATGCATTAATTAGGATTCCCACTCAAAGGTTACGATGAAAAATTAGGACTTGAGGTACCAAAACAGGACCTATTATGGTCCAGTTTCAAGCCTCAAACGATGACCTCAACAGAAAAAAACTAACGTGTACAAATTACACTGACAACAGATATGCACTTACAATTCTTGTGTCTACCAATTGCTGATGAGTACACAAGACTTACAAATTACACCATGTGCAATTTTACGACTAACACGCTGGACAAACTGATTTTTCAGGGCCACTGTCCACTGTAACCTAAAATAAGCACCTTTTCTGGACTCCTTCAGGCACAATGGCCATTTTCAAGACTTTTCAGAACCTGCAGGACTCCTACTAGTTTTTTTCTGGACCACACCATAACCAAGCTTCTGTGCTTTAATATGCCTGTTAGCATACTTACATCCCCATAAAACAACCTGGACACTAAAGAATGAACCAAGAAAAAAAACAAGAACATTAATATCAAGAATTAAAGGAGTTGCTACCAGCAATAGACTTAATGTTAGTGATTAGTACACTGAAGGGCTGGATTTTAGTGAACCTGCCTTTTCTGTAATCTATCTGACTAACTGCTTAGCATTGTAGTCTTCTGTTGTGAAGAAAGTTTTAATCAGAAACTTATCTTCGTTAGTTATTGGCATGTTGACAAACAACCGGTGACATCAAAATTGAGTCATTTCTGCTATCATAATCTTGCAGCAAATTAAGGAAGTAATAGCAAGCAAACATGGGAAATTAAATAGGTTTATAATAGCTCATGCCGTTCGTTCGTTCATTTTATCAGGGGTGGCGGTAGGCTGTTGGCAGTCTATCAACGTGCCTTCAGCCCACCGCCAGTGCTGAGGCCTAGACATGGCCCAGTGCGCTTCCCCTCTAACCCTGGGGCTTGTACTGTATATTTATAGAGTCCAGCTTAGCCGGCGGGTTTCTCAGGTCGAACCCATGCCGCCGAGCTAGCCAGCCAGGCCCACTGCACTGTGGCTAAGTCAGCGTTTTAGCCCACTGAGCCACGGAGGCAGGTTGCTATTAAGTGCCAAAAATTATTAAAAATTGCGTGATGATTGTTGAAGATATAGCAAGCCAAATTGGTGGCATTTTCAGGACACGGTATAACTGAAAAAAAACACAATTTTCCGGGTTTATGTTTCCCAGGTAGTGCAGAGACATCAGTTAGGAGAGGTGGGATAACAAATCACCATTCGATAGCAAACTCTCTCGCAAAGTCTCCGCCAAAAATTACCAAGATCAGTTGATGAGTGTTGAAGTTATACTACCCTACATCAGTTTTTTTGCAGACACAGTGTACATTTGAATTTTGTTGTTTTTGATGTCACTGTTAAACGTGTGAGCAGCAATTTCTTTGATGTGAATGTGACTACCTACTGCTACAATCACAGACATGCAAGAACACACCTTCCAGGCCACTTTCCTCCACCAGACAGAAGTCCAGGAGCATTTTGTGTTTCCAGGCCAGCACCAGACAAACGATTGATGCCTTTCACATCCTTAATGCCATAACTGTACCAAAACAAAGCCACAAGTCCACAACAAATACATGTCATTTTTTCAACGTTGTGGCAGTATGGAAGTTTTCACAGCATGCATGATAGAATAAGCAACTGTAAAAGCCAACAGCCAAAGTAATGAGAATGGCCAAATTTTGACCCCAAAATCCTGATGCGATTTTGATGAACCTTAGAATAAATAACAACACAATATTAAAATGACTTTAAAATGACCACACAAACAAATAAACAAATGCAGGTGGTATTGTGACAATGTGAGTGGCCTGAGTGAATACTGTATTGTGCATGTAAAACATGCATCACTGGACCAATTTTAATGACTAATTAGGTGACATTTGGGGGTTCACAATTGATGCTGATCATTTACAGGCTCAAATTGTCAAAAAAACTTAAGCAGGGATAGAATATGCACCAAAAAATGATTAAAACTTTAAGAGTTTAGTTTAAAAGTAACAGAAAGCATATGCATAATATTTGGTGATCAAAAATGGGTGGTCCTGTGTTACCATGTATGCACCTCAAAACACATTGGATTTATAAAAAAAAATTGAATATTTCAATGGCTGATATGGCCCACAGGTACAATTTATGTCACTGTGTGAAATTTAATAAAATTCGGTCAAATGGTTGCTATTATTCTTTTCAAGATGGAGCTGTCCGCCATCTTGGATTTGTTAGACACATTTGGATCCATCCACGGGGAGTACTTGAAGATCTTTATTGCTGCGAAAATTTGGTTGGAATTGCTGTCGCAGTTTGGATAATATGAAAGTTTCAATATTTTTGTGCGTTTGACTTGCCTATTTATGCCCCCACCCCAAAATAACTGGGGATTCACCCGTCATTCCCAATAGTATCAATGCGATCCTTGCGTCATATCCTTGTGCAGAAACACGTCAAGTGATGTATAGATTGTCAAAATCAGTCTACTGGTGGAAGCACAGCATGAGTCCAAAAAAGGTACCCAGGAACCATAAATACATGCACGCATTTGCTGGGACCAGCCACACTGTTGCAGTGCCACCAGGATTTGCATGGGTTCCTATCCCTGACATAGTTATATATTATAAGCCCCATCTAAATCTATTCAGGGGTTTTGAAGCCACAGGGGGTCGATATAGCTCTTTCCCATCATTTTAGCTGTTACAACAGCCAGTACAACTATATAGGCTGTGACGCTGTTAGAAACTTGACATTTAATTTCTGAAATCAAGTTGGTGATGGTGATCACAATGGAAAAAGAACAAGCACTTCATTTCAGTAACAAATACACAGATATATGAACATCAATCTACGTACTCCAGGTGTTTTACAAAAAAATCTTTCAATTTCGTGTATGTCATTTTAATATGGCAGACTTTAAAACTACGAGAAATAAAAAAAACAGTTTTTACATTTTAGCAATTTTACAAGTTATAAAACGAAGTCTACACGACATACATGAAAACAGATGCACTTACGTATTAAATATATCTTTGTCATTACAGACACCATCAACAATGTCGAGAATTTCAGACTCTGGCAGGTTGTTCTTGTAACGCTTATGTAATTCATTGAACTCTTTAAAACTTTTATACAGCTACAAGACATCACAACAAGCAAACAACCATTTCAGAAGAAAATACACTGTAAAATACAGATCTGACATCTTGTCAGATTTGAAGGTAACCAAAAAGTAGGGCAAGTAAGTTTACTGAAACACGCAGCTATATATATTCAGCTGAATGAATAAAATACAATACGTGATAAAAGCAGCAATACACAAGTTAGCAATCAGTCATTGAAATAGTGATAAAATACTATAATCACAACACTAAATAGTAATAAATTGCCAGGAAAATATGCACTATTGATAATGGTCAATTCCATACTGAATGAAGGAACAGCATTGCTGTGTATAATAATCGACTTCAGGAAAGGTTTAGGAAGATCTGAGCCTTGAGATAATTGCCATCGATCTAGGTGGAGGAAGAAGACTGAAGACAAAAGGCAGGATCCATATCACAGAAAAAAAACTAGAATCAGCTCAAGGCTGGATCGCACAGCCCGCCGCCAGGGGGGGCATTAGGTAAGATTGGTTGGATGGATCGACGTTCGCAGCAGCAAGTTTGCTGTGAAGATGTAGTCAACTGTTATATTTTACTGATTTTCGCTTAAACATAAAACTCAATCTCTTAACGAATCATCCCATAACTATCCAGAAATTACGCGGAGGCCGCATGCCAAGTTTAGAGCAGATCCTCTGAAAACTGGAGGTAAGAGGGGAGATTATCAGAACTGTTCTGTGCTGTATTGTATACGACAGTTGTGCACAATCATAAGCACACTTAGATGAGCAGTTCTTACA
>Ga0209782_1002468_pt1 | contig 10319 bp, 8 predicted proteins | sample WorMetmaBAHAMAS1_FD_187390 | JGI IMG/M metagenome (GOLD analysis project Ga0209782, IMG submission 187390) | Marine gutless worms symbiont microbial communities from Max Planck institute for Marine Microbiology, Germany - Inanidrilus... | ecosystem: Host-associated > Annelida > Digestive system >...
ATCTTAGGATTTCCTAAGTCCCTAAGTTACGATAATTTTACAATAAAGATACGACAGTCTTAGGAAGATTTTAGGAACATCTTAGGAACGTTTGTAAATCGGGCCCCAGGGTAAGATATCAAGCCAGCTAAAAAAAGCTCGAAATGTCTCACGTGTCATTTGACTGTTCATGAGTTACAGATGATGACATGCAGATTAAATGGCATTCGTAAGCAGGGTTGAAATTAACCTGCAGCTACTGCAGTAGAAGTGTTCAGAGATGCACACAGGTAAACAATTAGGCAGTGCATCTGCAGAAATAGCATCTATGGTTGTTTCTGCAGCTGTCTAACAACACGCGTCCACAGACGTCCGTGGATAATCAGTATCCAGTCTGTAGCAAGTTAGCAACTATGGGCAAGTCATTTATCTGCATCGGCTCAGGTCTACCCAGCCTTTCATACTTAATTGGTGGATAAATCAAGGTATACTGGGTGGTTACAGCCGGGATGCTGGTTACAGCCGGGATATGCTGCCTCTGCTGGGTGGCAGTAACTCTGTGACCCCATATGGCATGCACGCTCCCACGGAGCAGAGCTTCTAACACAAACTGCTACAGCTTTACTAGCAGCTGTGTTGGCAATACTCTGGTTTTCTCATGCAACAATGTGCAGCAAACCATCACAAAGACTACCCAACAGTACTACACAACACAACTACAGTAGTAATGCAGCAGACAAATATTAAAGACGTTACGAGTGATTCAAGGTTACTACTTGGTTTGAAAACTTAAAATCAATGTTCACGGAATATGTGACTTGCACAAAAGACGACCTCAGAACTGCAACTAAACATTAACACTATGTCAGCATGCCTCTGCGGATGCCGATTAATGCTTGAAGATGCATCTATGACGATGCACTTATCCTAACTATAACTTCCTGCCACCAAAACGGTTTAATTTTCATACAATTTATATGTACATACAATGTACATCTGAACTTTGGAACCCCTAGTAATGACCAGAGATACTAGTCAGCTATTCATAATCCAATGAGATAGCTCTGAAATAGAGGATATCTCGCTCACCCTTCTAACAGCCGATTGATGTAGTTTTCTGCTTGAGTCGTGGTATAAAGTACACGGTATAGTTTGGACCCCTTAGACAAAAATTCCTGGTTATGTCACCGAGTACATGTCGACATACCATAGTCTCTTCTCCTCGACAAAGCTGTTCGTAAGTGACAAACTCTTCACTTGCACGATAGTCATCAGCTGGACGATCGTTTTTCAGCTCTGGCGATTCAATAATTCCATTCATCGCATTTTCTGACAGGATGTCTTTGTAGAAGACTGCATTGTTCTTTAGCCGAATGTTTGTTGGATCTTCAAACAGACAGAGTTATTACATGTAACCACATGCAGATTAAATGATCTACATCTATAATGTCATCAAGAACATTCTGAAGGTTTCACAGATCCATATTCAAAAATGTTCTTTGTGGGGTTCATCTTTAGACAGACAGTGCTACAGTGGAAGACTAATAGGAAGCCATACATGCCTATCAGATGAATCCAATAAAAATGACCATGAGCAATCTTAAGGTCATTTGAAATTTTTCTTAACCTCATATCTCCGAAAATATAGCCTGCATTAACTACGTTATGTTTAGATGCAAACTGGTAAGCATATATGACTGGTCCTTTCAAGTTTCGTATCAAAACTGAAAGATTTCGTAAAGGTACAAGCGGTCACACAACACTGCAAAAGTGCCAGTATCTCAGAAACAGTGCAGGATGTGTATGTACCTCACATCAAAAGCCTACTAAATAGCATCCTGGTAACTGCTGTCATTCACCTATGGCAGGCAAGCCTTCTCAAATTGCAGCGGTTGACAACACTTCAACAGAGTCAGAGAATCACACTTTCCTTTTGCAATAACTGAGGTCCTTGCTTCAAAATTTTAAAACCGGCAGCATGCGTAAAAAACTATGCAAACTTTTTTCAAAATATGCCGATATGTACAAAATGTAACATATTTAATTTTGGTTTACAACTTCAAATTACACCAGTCACTTTTATAATGTGAATAACTTTTAAAAGTTAAAAATTTGCCATTTGCATGAGTAATAATCCAGATACGTGTTTCAGACTCATCATAGTGCATACTATTAAGTGCCATAGACTATTACTACAACTGACGGACTGTTAAATCTTGCAGTTCTAGATAAAAATATGGACTTAATATCTACCATATATATGACATGGTCTATCCCACAGTGAGCTTCATTACAACATACAGAACTGTATCGTTAACGCTCATCTAGTAACTGTATACAAGGCCTATAAAATTTAAACGTGCAGTTTTAAAGTAAAATGTATGTGCCTTCAATACCGCTACACTGATGGCTGGATGGCAGGAATGGAATCCAGCCTGTAACAAACTAAATGGTGGGGTGCTGGTGTGGTTATCTGTCTAGAGCAAAATGCAGACCTGCATATGGCCAAGTTGATGCCACTGCCACTCACTGTCTTTTTGCTTCAGTAAAATCTTGATTGGTTTTACCTTTCTGGTACCGCCTCACCGTGGGTAGTCCCAGACAAAGGCCGTTGAATGAACATTGTTGTTGTTTAAAGTATAATTTTTTGTACTTGTTGTAAAATAATGACAACAAAATTGTAATCACTAATTTGTGAAGTAAGTAGCACAATTACGCAATAAAATGAGTGTTGGTTATGGTAATTGTTCAGCCTTACTGTAAAATAATAGTTTAAAAAATTCCACAATTAAAAAGCTAAAACAATTAAGAATTGCATATATAGCAAATTTAAAAAAAAACTAAACTCATAGCCGTATGGTATAATTTTAAATTAGCTATGCAAGGATCATTATTGAAAGACAAAGACTATGCATAATTCTTGCACACTATTAAACAAACTATTGCTGTGCACTATATATAAATGCTGGAAAGCAGCAACATATGCACAGTAACAAATTAAAATATATAGCCCTTCCGGCAAGTTTGCCGAGCGGGCTAAACAATAAAAGCATGCACAATCATACATTACATAACAAAATGGGCAAATTAGCACAAATATGCAAGCTGTAACAACTGATGACATGGCACAATAATAAGTTGTAAAAAAAATATTGCTATATTCATCACAGCATTTCAAAATACAAGCATGCTAAAAATGTCACTGTTATGTTGAGATCTTCAACAAAACATGCACTGTAGTTTTGTAATAAAAACATCTTTCCTGCCAGCAACATAATTCGTAATGTCACTAACATGCATGAATATGCTGCTTGAGCAAAATGTGCACATAGAGGGAGCACAGGTAATAAAAACATGCAGGTGACTAATGACAGCGGTACATACTACAGCTACAAGCAACTAGCAGCAAACATCATTCACACAGTTACCAAGCATCAGATATTCTTCTGTTAGCCTCAAAGCCTCAGCAACATTGCCTTGCTGCACAATGAAACTTATCATCAATTTGATGCACAATAAAATACAAACATTGGATATACACAATAGATAAATACTATGGTTGTTTGCGTAGCTTTTCTGCTAAGTGGTGTGTGTAATAATTCCACCTATAGTCTCTAAGCTTTAATTTAACAAGCAGCGAAAGTAATTTTTGGCAAAGGTCCACACAGCTCCTACATACCCATCTTTGCACATCGGCAGTCATCCGGATTAACTTTTAGAAGTTAAGTCACTCCTTACAGCAGAAAAATGCACTCAACTACTGCCAGTGCTGGGCAGGTCAACAATGTGCAATGCAGCCAACTGAAGGCACACATCCCCTCTTTCAAAAGTTGCCCTTCCCACGGGGATCGGGACCCCATCTAATACAAGGTTCCTTTGGCCCACTTGAGTCCCCAAACAGCATCTCGATCAGTTCAGCCATTTTTGCACAGCCGAACACACACACAGATATGCTAGTGTCTCATACGTGTTACAGGTGTTGCAAGAGGCTGCATCTATAACTGCATGCAGGCGACGTGGCCCAATGATTTTCTTTAAAAACTTCCAATGCCATAAAAGAGCGTAATTTACACACCGAGCCTTTTAACAGTTATCTTCTGTAGAAGACAAAATTTAGATAAATTTATGGCAGAAACAGACAAACTCAAATGCCCTATGAATTAAATTTGCATTAAATAATGCTTAAATGCAGTGTGCATTATCAACATTTAACCTAGTTGCACCAAGAAAATGTAAATTTCAATACCAGGTATCAACAAGTGTTCTGCTGTAAATTTTAGAGATCTACATAGATGACAAATAATGTTTCGCTGCAATACATACCATGTAAGTAGCATAAGCCAGATAATCAAGAATGACAGCATGGAACTGATCATCATCTTGAAGCCTGTTTACTGCTTCATGCATCCACAGCACAGTGTGGTAGTAATCGTTTTCCAAGTATGCAAGCCGACCCAGCTCATAACAGTCGTACGCTGAACAACAACAAATGTTACAAGATTACACAAAAGCTGGACTAACCATGCATCAAACAAACTTCAATGAACGAAACAATATCACTCGCAGTTGGAAGTTGTTTACCTAATCGTCAATGATAAGAAATCAACAGTACTGCTACCACTGGCAAGATACAAGAAGACGATATATTCTGTAACAAGCAAGCGCATGAATGCGAGATGGAAGGATTTTGCAGCGAATCAAAAAACAAACTGAAGGAAATGAAACTCAGCTGATAAGGTGTGGCAGCAGTAGTCGAGGACAGGCAGCAATGGCATCCAACACAATGATCATGGATGAAGGAAATAGACCGAGGTACAGAGTTCAATCAATTTTCTGCAAACCGGCTAAAGACACGTAAACTAAGACTATCCATAAAATCTGCACTAAACAGTTGAATACCTGTATTTTACAAACTCTCTGTTACGAACCACAAAACATACCAGACATAGACATGGAGTCAGAAATTCCTTGCACTTTTCCAGCAGCAAGATGTGTAGCTGACAATGCATATGTGTCCTGCAAGCGCAGCAGAGCCATGGCTGCCCCGCTCAGGTCTTCTTGACTAGGAAATTCGTCCGTCTTGGCATTAAGACTAGCTAGTAATTCTACACATATCCATCAGCAATGCGCAAACACTTCACGGCATCAAAATCTAGCAGTAAACGCATTAAGCTATATAAACCCCACTATATGACAGTCGTACAATTTCTCCATATACCTACCATATTTTATTTTACAAGTGATTGTTCTTACCACTCCAATGTCTTCCAATAATTGAGCAATGACATGCAGAGTGCGTGGTTCACGATATCGGTAAGTGGGATGATCAGCTGATGGACTGAAGGCTCAATACTGCTAAAGTACTCATTTATTCACCATCAGAAAAAAGCCTTTCCCTCAAAAGTCAAACATATTAATAAAAGATGAGATCGGGGTCATTTTCACTTGCTGGGGTCACAGTGCATTGAGTTCAGTGTTGCGACATTGTTTGTTCTGTGACAGGAAAGTAAATGACTAGAAGCTGTACCAATGTCCTCAAAGGTTCCTGTAGGAAACGGGTGGAGGTGAAAGCCAATCGGAAAACTAAAACCCAGATTCATCTACTGAGCACTCAGACACAGAGACTTACGTCATACTAAACAAGAGGGCCTAGCAGTGGCTAGCATAGCGCGAGACGTTGTTGTTGAGATGACCCCTCCCCGCGACCACAATGCGCAGTAAAGTTGGATCGGAATTTGAAACCTAAATTAGCTATATTGCGCCAAAGCACTTCCGTCACAGACAGACAGACAGAAAGTGACATCGTAGCATAAGCGCAAGATGTATATATTACATCTCGCGCTAAAAATTATTACTTTCACACAGTTATATACACGCAGCAAAATACTGAACAGACCCTCTGTAATGTTGTTTCGAATATATGTCTGCACAATGTAGTCCCAGTCAGAAGTAAATCTTTTAACAGCAAGAAAAGCATTAACTGGGTTGGACATGTGCTTCTCTGGGTTTTGCAGTGCTCTTGTGCTGTGCTCTTCAAAGTCTTCAGCCATCCTATACATTGAATAATTAAACATATAAACCGCATCAGCTATAAATACAAACAACAACAGCTTAACTGCAATTAGTAGATCAAGTTCACCAATCACCATATAATGTTATGTAGTATATAAACAGACGGTTCAGCTGTATGACAATGTTACATGAGCTTGCTCACAGATCAGCAGTATCTCTCAGGACTTTTCTGAGTAAATATAACATAATATCAAATGATCTAGATATGTTCCTACTTCTAACTTCTAAAATACAGTTCATAGCTGCTCCATATACACTCAGTGTTTATATTTTATTTATTTAATGCAAAGTCAATGTAAATTATATTATACCAATGTTGAACTCTATATAGCTGTATTCATAAAATAATGTGCATTTATGTCGTAATGGCCTCTTTCATGACCTGGGTAAACCGGTACCATAAAGGTAAACTAACAGTCAGGATTTTAATAAAGCATGAGATGATGGGGTGGAAGTGGCATCAGCTGGACACCATGCAAAGGACACCATGCAAATCATCTGCACCTCACTGATTGCTTATTAGGCTTGTTAGCTGATATCCAGATATCCATTGTTTAAATCAATATCTGGATATAAAATCTGCCAACTGGTAATCGCAAGTTTGGCCGTTGTCGTCCGTTTGTCGCAATGCTTATCTGCTGTGCAACGTCTCTCCAGCTCTCTCTCTCTCTCTATCTGATCTGTGCATGAGATGGTGAGCGTGATTACCCCTTCCCCTTACATACCCTCATTGTGCCGACTGACTGTCTGTCATTCCACACCCACAGTGGACATCAGATTAAACAAACCAACATGCTGAGATAGCAGCAACCAGTAGTCAGTACAGCTTGCTTGCAGTCTTACTGTCCTCACTCCTTATGCATACCCAACACTTACAGCATGAGTGAGCCGCTAGTCGCTACATACTCATAGTGTTGGCACTGGTAATGCAACTCTGATTAAATCCGATATCTTGGATTATGACCAGATTTTCACATCTGATATCCAGATGTCGTAAACATTTGATATTAACAACACTAGTACTTATGCTAATATAGTTCATCCAGATAATATCTAAACACTGTAAACAATGCTAAACAGCCACAATACCTCTTCAGTGTATCGATGCGTCGTTGCTCACTGTCAATATAATTTCGAAGGTCCTGTGCTACTTCATACTCAGCATGTAGAATGCGCTCCAAATCAACCACAGCAGTAAATAATTCAGCTTGCGAGAAAGAAAGCAGAGTAACACAGTAAATAGAACCTGCTAGCCATACTACAGACGAATGCTTCATCATGTCAGCTGCAAAGTTAATACAAATCATCCTGAAGGTGAGTGAAACTGCAAACTAACAGAACAAATTAGCAGGCTGTTAAGGTTTCTAAATTTCGCTGACAGTAGGTTTTTGACAAAAAAAAACCTAGGTCTTAGTATGTATTCGATTGTCTTAATGAATGTGTTCTAATCTAGGCTTATGGTTCAGTACATTAGCGTGAATGGCAAACTACTCAGATGCACACATCTAATAGTCCACGTGACCGTGATGATACCCATACCACTTTTGGGGGTGACTTAGCTGATTTTTCATTCATTTGGTAAGACCTGATGATAGCTGTAGCTTAAGTCTTTCCTAACTTTGGATGGGATGTCCAAAATTTAAAATGGGTCACATGACGTAACCACGCCCCTTTCAGATCTATCATCTACACCCAAAACGCTTTCATACTGTATAAAAATTGCAAAAATCGCACGTGGCTTGTGTTTTGCTTACAATATAAAATTGGTTGCCATGGCAACGTCCCTTGAGGAATCGGAAAAACTGGACCGAATAAAGAAAATTCGCGCAAATACCTTCCATCTGGTGAAAAGATCGTGAAAATCGGTCCAGTAGATACTGAGATAGCTTTGCTCATAGTAAAAAAAGAGAAATAAATATTAAATAAGAAGAAATTACGGAAGGTAAAGTATATAGTCTGGTCGGCAAGTATGCTGAGTGAGCTAAAAAGAATATTATGCTCAGTCAGAAACATGTATTTCAACATAAAGTTGAGTTTGCAGTCAAAACGGAATCACTCAAATTACTGACGTCATTGCCACTAAACAGGTCCTGTTGGTCTTGTGAGACAGGCGTTTATATAAAGTGGTATGTTACTGGGCATTCACTGTTATGAATAAATCAGTATATAAAAATAAGACTGATGGTCTGTGACATAATGGCAGTTTCTATCCTGATTCAACGCATGCATTGCAACCAATGATCTTATGATCCTGCTTATTCGTTTACATTCCAATTATTTTTAATAACTTCGAATAGTTTGAGTACTAGAAAGTTAGAAACAGCTCTAGAATAAAATTTGAATAATAATAAAGTCACGTGATATGTCACAATGTTGTCACTGTCGCAAAATTAAGATTAAAGTTCGATTTCTGCACTAATGAATGACATCGCTAATACACGCGACATAGCAAAGTTACAAAATAAACCTGGCTTGTATCTAGTTTTTTGTCTTATAAGTAAGTACGCGCAAAAGTATGCATTAAAATTAATACAAACGCTTATGAGTGAAATCCAGTACTATGGTCCAGGCACTCGTGCTAATACGTGTAAACAATTTTTTAGTCTATAAATGCAGCCTATGATAAAAAGAATACAATTTATTTAACCCGCTCGGCAAACTTGCCGGAAGGGCTATATATTTTGCCGATGTTTTTTCTTTATTTTTTTAATGGTCGACTTTCTAGCCCCCGTAGCTCAGACGCTAATGGAGCAATTTTCACTAAAATTTCAGGATTGGTAGATGGGTGTAAGGGCTTGCTCACCTCATTGAGCTTTTTTTGATTTTTCAAGGGACGTTGCCATGGCAAGCAATCAAAGTCGAAAAATCGGTGTTTTTCCCGACCAATCTACTTTGTCGCTATGCCATTCGGAAACGGAATGGGATAATGCCTTGTATATGCAAAATATAATAGCACCACTAATGCCAATATAACGTGTAAAATTTTGGTATAGATTGGTCCAGTAGTTTCAGCGGAGAACAGGCTAACAGATAGAAATTGCGTGGTGTGTTCATGTGGTTCGGTGTATTTTGCTGAATATCTCCGGATATACTGGACCGATTTTCACAATCTTTTCACCATATGAAACCGCTTTACGTGCAGATGATGGATCGTTACCTTATTTTCCGATTTCTCATGGGACGTTGCCATGGCTACCAAAATAATGTTGAGAGAAATGAGAAAGTAATGAAGGCGGACTGATACCAACTGTATTCTTTGCACTAGCGTTTGAAAACGTATTGGAATATCACTATCTGTATATGCGCATTAATAGCAGTGATGATCAGGCTACATCTGATATAAATTTGGTGGGTTTCTGACCAGTAACTTCTGAGGTCAACTGTGTAGAACAAGCATCGATCAGTGATCGGGTAAGTATATCTACGTTCGCCAGATGGCAGCACGTTTATGTTTAGCTAGTACCTGCTAGGGGGCGACACTGCGGCACCGAGCGGGCTATACAAGAGGCTTTGCCACGCATTTCTAGTTGTTTAATTTAATTTTACCATCGCAACACCCACAACCAGGCAAGTGATTGTGGAGATAGGAGGCGGGCAAAAGCAGTCATCAGCAGGGTAGCGGTGGGTTGGCCTTTGATCCTAGTGAGCGGTGTCTTAATTACCATCGTCCACGTCTTTTAGGAATGACTGTTACGGGTGCCAGTCAACTCGTCACATGGTCAACTCGTGTCACGTCGTGTGACGAGTTGACTGTTCAGTTAAACAGAGTTGTGTCGAGTTGACCGTATTTTGTCACGGCAGTCTTTTTGTTCTTGCATTGGTCACATGGTATATAGATGGATTTTAAACTTTTTAAAACGTTAATACAATGCAGATTACACAGTGTTAAATCTGTATTAGAGTTAGAACCGATTCTAGCTCTTACACTGATCGGGGGCCGATCTGGGTGAATCTGGACTGAACCAGATCGGCGGGTGTAGACCGCCCCGGTCTGACGGTAACCCATGTGATGTGAATGGCATCAATTTGTTGTCCGTTCACTCCGTTGTTTATGTATACTAAATTCTCGTCTCGTTGCATAACAGTATTTTTTACTAACATTACGTAAAATTTCATCCAAATGTTGTTCACATTCATCATCAACACTTAGTTAACTGCGTAATTTATCGCATTTTCGGACACAAAACACGGCGCGTTTAGTATGTAAACAAACATATTACGTCACACGGCAGTGGACATAGTTCAGATAACCATGACCCGTGTGGTGT
>Ga0209782_1002469_pt1 | contig 10318 bp, 7 predicted proteins | sample WorMetmaBAHAMAS1_FD_187390 | JGI IMG/M metagenome (GOLD analysis project Ga0209782, IMG submission 187390) | Marine gutless worms symbiont microbial communities from Max Planck institute for Marine Microbiology, Germany - Inanidrilus... | ecosystem: Host-associated > Annelida > Digestive system >...
CACATGATCTATGCACCGCAGTGTATATTGAAATTATTACTGCACTATCGCAGTAAGCAAACTAGTGTGAATAGTGAATGCATGTCGGCAAGAAATGTATATAAAATACACTTTGTAATAATGTAGTTATCTACAAAATTATTCATGTCATAACACCTTTGGAAGTTTTGATTAGATGGGGTGAATATTGTCTTTATTTGTCAGCTGTCCTTTCAGTGTAGTTAAGATTAAACAGTAGCTGAGAGCTGTTCAGTATTTCTTATATGTACTAAACTAGGTGTTCTTGCTAATGTGGTGTGTAGTGTAATTATTTATTAATATTAATTAATATTATTGCAATGATATTAAAATAATTAAAAAAATTGTGTAATATTATTTCTTGAGTATTATTAATGTCATTCTTTTCGTTAGGTTTAAGTAGCAACAACGACAACAGCAAACGACTCTGGTATAGTAAAACCAAGTTTAGTAGTTATAATTTTACGTTAATAATTATTAATGTTTTAAAATATTAAAAGTGCAACTGTATTTTTGTCTGTGATGTAGCCTTGTTATGAAATGACAGTCTGAGTACTTATGCATAACTGATGTCTACTAATTGCAGTTCTACGCTCACTCGGACTGAGAAAGGTCACCCACCGCACATAGAGCATATAGGAGTGCCGCATGTCGTATTGGCTGAAAAAGGTCAGCACTTCATTGTATTGAACGTTGAATATTAAAACGTCAGTAGGTGCAGGCTAATGACATCGTGGAAGGAGGTAGCTCATGCTGATTTGATATGTGCATAGTAAGGATGATGCTGTGGTGAATGAAGCATTAGCAACAAAGTTTGTGGCGGCAATAGTTAATAATCGATTTATTTACAAAGCTATTACCAGCTCAGTCAGGTGGTGCTGTTCTGGATTTAGGGCCGTGAACAACCGAATATGTTCTGTTATAATGTTTTAATGTTACTGTTACATTTCTTTTTTACGTCGTGATGCTTATCAATGTATATGTATTACACAGTTTATGCTACATCTCTATGTCTATTTATCCATTCATCACATCCACTATTGTGTCAAAATGGCTGAATGTATTGAGCTGGTTTTAGCACGGTGGCTTTTCCTACAGTGTGTTGTAAAGAATTTTGGCGATCTTCAACAATAGGCATGATATTTCCTTAAGAAGTTAGCCGATTTTCTGCCATGACATCTCGACCTAATCTGCTTAGTTTGTCCATCTTAAGTTTATCACACTGAGCACACATCTTTGTGTGTGTAGAACATAAAATATTGTATGTGATGTAGAGCATTGCAGTACATCTGCATTGGCAATGGCTGAGCCTTTATTATATTGTACATTATGCATATCTCATGTACCCTGATTCTTTTTTGACTTTAGCGCTATATAAGTCAATTACTTACTTAGTTACCACATGTTAAAATACTGTAGGCTTGATGCCGATAACATCAGCACAGCTGTATAACAATCTCTATCACAAGATACCTTATATGCGTGAACGGGTGAATCAGTTGACGCCGCTAATGGATGAACTCGATCCATATGAACCGGTAAACTTTGCTGTGTATGCTGTGTCTGTATGCTGTTGATATCTGCTTCATTTAAGTTACATTATCCTCTGAGAATACAAACTGCAACCTGTAGATAACTACCAGTATGTAATCACCATAACCAAGTCCTCTAACCCTAGCCCTTTGTGGGCCGGCCCAATCTGTTTCCAGGCTGGATGTTGTATATAGCGACCAAACCTGATTTAATATAGTTTGCTTGCGTTAATTTCTTAATTTTTTTTATTTGAGAACAATTATCTCAGGATCCACTAGATAATTTTTCATGAAATGACAGGTATTTGTGTGAATGTGAACGATACGGACCTCTTTTTCCAATACCTCAAGGGAAGTTGCCATGGCAACCGATTTTATAGCAAAATATGGTTATATGTGTTCATTCAGCAGAGCGGAATTTGAAAACGGCTTGCAATATGCCATTCCGATTCAATAATATTCAATGGCAATATATTAGCTACATTCCGTGCAAATATGATGAAAATCAGTTCAGTAACCCCAGAGATTACGAGGGTAACAAATGCATTTTTTGAACGAGACGGCAAAATTAAGTCTATCTCACCGAATATCTCACCAACTACTGGATTGAACTTCACCAACGTTTCAGCGTTGGTAGACATATGTATGGGGATTACAAAAGTTACATAAGTTTCGTGGTAGTCCAGAGACGTTACTATGGTAACCAATTAATTTTGGAGCCGTTTTGCAGTAGTCAAAATTGACCATCTTCACTTTTTGCTGTCACTTCCGAAACAGAATGCACCCTCGCATTGCGAATATGCGCATTAGTAGCTATACTAATTGCTCTACATAGTGTAAAAAGATGGTGAAAATTCAGTCCAGTAGTTTTAGAGTTAAATAGGTGTAGAAAGTGAAAATTGTGCTGCAACTCAGCCAAAATGTGATGATGGTCGTTTATTTGGCATGCTGGCATTTTGAAATGGATAGGAATATTGTAATTTTGATTTCAGCACATTAATGGACAATCATTTCTGTACATTGTGTAAAATTCTCTTAACGTTCAGTAACCTCAGAGTATAAGACATAAGAATTATATAGCCATTTTACCATGCTTTGTTTAGGGACATCCGATGCATTCACTCTTTGCTCTGTCTTTCCAAAATTGAATGCCATATTGGCATGATATTGCCATTTAAATGCACGCATTAATAGCAGCACTAATGCCTGTACATTATATAAAAAGATGGTGAATATCAGTTAAGTAGTTTTTGAGTTAAAGTGGGGTAGAATGTAAATATTGCGCCGCAATTCAGCTAAAATTATACGATCGTCATTTATTCGGCACACTGGTGTTTCTAAATGGCTTGGAAAAATGCAATTTCTATTTTATCATGTTAATCGGCAATTTTGCAAGATTCAGTTAAGTGACCCCAGAATTTAAGATGTAAGAAGTTGTATGACCAGCGTCGATTATTTTATCACACTTAGGTCAGCTACGTTTGCGTGGGGAAGGGACGATTGTTAGGCACTGCGGTGATCAGTAATTGGGGGGTGTGTTTCATAAGTATTCGCTAGGGGGCGACACTACGACGCTGAGCGGGCTATATGCTAGGCTTTACCATGCATTTCTAGTTATGATCAAAGTCTATTAGTGCATGGCTGCTTTTGTAGTGTTAGATTCAGTTTCTTCAGTACCCAACTAAACTAAACACCAAATGGCATCTCAGTCGGTTCAGCCATTTTTGCATTACTCACAGTGGTGACAAACACACAGTGACGTGCAGACCACATTGTGTGCAACATCTGTAGCATTAGCCCTCATCTAGCATTGCTCGTAGTGCTGGCAATGCGGCTAATAATATAATACTTGGTTAATTCAGCTTTTATATATGTTTCATTGTATTGTAAGAAGTATCCTGTTCTAAGCAGTAAGTAGTAGAAGAAAAAAAGAAAAAGAAAATAAGTTTCACTAACACAGAAAATCTGCAAACTATGTCACTCTAATATGTACTCCTTTGATGATGAGTAATGGAAGAATAGTGTGGAAATGTTGTGAGTTTTTTTTGTTCAGGAAATTCAAATGTTGGAAATAGTTGGCAATATTCATCACTGTGACGACTCGTCTGCCGATTGTGACGAGCATGTTGGTAATTGCGCACCACAAGGAGGCACTGCTGATGGAGAAAGCACGTATGTTGAACTTCATTCATGTTTATGTTTCATAAAACAACTGTTGTTTTGTTAATTAACTCTGGCAGTCAGGATTTTGTGTTGTATTTACTGTCAGTGTGAGCACGACCTGCCTCTGTGGCTCAGTGGGCTAATGCTCTGGGAGCTGCAGTGCAGTGAGCCTCGCTGCCTGACTAGTTTGGCAGGGCGTGGGTTCGCCTCCTGCCCCTACCGGCATGTCAAGTCAAGGTTTTCTGCATGCCATGAGATTAAATTCTCGGGCAGGTACAAAGGGTTCGCCTGTGTCCTCTTTAAAATGTGACAGGCCATCACACCCGGATTGGGGGCATCTGGGTGTGGTGAGAGCCGCCGGTGTGAATAACAGATGGTAGGGGCCAGCGGGCTTATATAGGAAGACTGCATGTTGGCACCTACCAGAGAAACCCGTCGGCTAAGCTGGGCTCTATAAATATACAGTACAAGCCCCAGGGTTAGAAGGGAAAGCGCACTGGGCCAGGCCTAGGGTAGGCTTCACCACCTGCCTGAGCCTCATAGGCCTCAGCGCTGGCGGTAGGCTGAAGGCACGTCGAAAGACTGCCAACGGCCTGACGCCACCCCTACAGCATTCAATAGTTCTCAGCAATAACTGAGATTTACTGGGGATGGCGTTTGGACTCGTTGGCGGTCTGTGTCTACGGGGCTGATGAGGCCCTGCCCCTCTCCGATACACGATACACATATACACGATACAGTGTGAGCACGTTAAGCTGACCACACAATTACAGAGTTAGGCCTTACTATATGAAAACTGGGAATAAGTAAGTAAGTAAATAAGCTCAGTGTTGTCTCAAGGTTTAGTTGCGGCAGTTTACACATCAGCTATGATTATCCAATGTAACAGTGCAAGTTGTAAGCTGAACTAGACTGTAGTCCTTGATTCTGTGCATAGGCACTTTTTTATTTAAAAGGAAAAGTCCAAAAATGGAATGCATAAATGGGCAAAATGGCTTATTATCTATTTTACTGGATAAAAACAAAAGAGAACTTATCAGAGCCGTAACTTGCACCAGTTTTTTTGTCATGAACACTATTTAAGTTTGCATAGAATATGACAGTCCACAACTTTCTGATTTTACATAACTATTTTTTGTATTTAGTTTATTAAACAAAATGCTACTGGCAAAGTTAGCATGGTAGTGGCATATGTAGAATTTTAGAATGGGCTACCCAGTTATTCCTTCCAAAAATTATAAATCTTCATTTACTTAGTTTGTCAACCAAACATGACTTTGAAAAAAGAATTTTGTCAATATTTTGATTAGTAATTTTTCATACCGATATCTTTTTTCAACCGCGTAGCAGGGGCGATAATACGTTTGGTAGCGTCCGTGTGTACGTCCATTTGTCTGTGAGCCTTCTCCTGTTTGAACCATTTGACCTTTGACCTTGATTTTTGGCATGAGGGTCGATTTTGACCTTTGCTAGCCTGGGATTGTAGGTCAAGGTCGTAGGTCAAAGGTCAAGGTCAAACAGTAAAAATTGTTTATTCTCTCCCGTGGTGCGGAGCCAGGTCGATATTAGGACTCGGCTTGCCGAGTTTAGCCAATGGTAATTGCGAATGACCATTACCAGTCCATTGAAATTGTCTGTCAGTAATCAGGCGGCGTTCAATGTGTCGTGCGTAAGCGGTTGATCAGCTTTAATTTTAGAGAGGGCTTAGGCATTAGGTTGCCTAAATGGACTATTAATGTGTCTTGTTTTGAAATTTTCTTGTCGGATTTTATCTGTTGAGTGTAAAGTTGCTGTATATTGCATACAGGCAGAGAGTTATCTCATGTGAACAGCTGAAAGATGACCAAGAGCAGGGCAGTGGTCCTGTCATACAGTTTGGAGGTGTAACTGGATACTGGATGGGCAGTCTTCATACCAACAAAAACACTGTTGGTATTGAGGCTCGTGTTAATTTTGAGGCTTATGCTGGCGAACGTACGATGTCCTGTCTGGAGATTGGAAACAGCGGAACAACTGTTTTCTACTATAACTGGAAGGTGTTCTTACTACCTGTTCTGAGTACATAAGTGAAAGTTTCCACCACGGTCCCTCAACAGACTTCAAAGATTTTGCTTTAACTAGAGCAATGGTATGCGAACTCAGGGATGTTAACGAGGCTAGGAGTAGACGAGGCCGAGTCCAGTGCGTTGAGTCCGAGGACGAGGCCTGTGCTTACTTGGCCGAGGCCAAGTATAACGAGGCCGAGTTACTAACATAGGTTACATGTCACACACTTATATCAACATCAGCACTATGTTCCACGACATCATGTCCATGACAATTCAAACTTTATCATTATATTTCAGAAACACCAGTTTTTTTCCAGTATTCTTTCCATCATCCTCTGGACGTCTAAGGTATGCCCATTTTCAGTCTCAGTAGTAGTAGTAGTAATAGTCATCAGTATTCAGTAGTAGACTACACAATTAATTACAGGCAGAAACTGAAATAGCATGAAAACGAGGACTTGAGGCCAAACTGTACGATACAAGGCCATGGCATCCACGAGGCCAAGGCCAGTTCTCATGAGGCCGAGGCCGCATTTTTCGGCTTCGAGGCCGAGGCCACAACGAGGACTTAATATCCCTGGTTACACTAGAAAGATAGTCTGCAGGTGACATTAGACCAAGCAGCGGACTGCCATTACTTTCTGCCAGGCCAGTGATTACATTCCTTGTTCGGTTGCAGTTTATACTGTTTGTTGAATACAATGAGCTGTATGTGAATGATTTGTATTCTTCATGATCGTAATACAGCTAGAGATCGAATGGCTGACCTCTAGATCGCTAGCCCATTGGCCCACCTATTTTGCCATTATGCAATATTGTATGAAAATTTGATAACTTTGTGTGTGTGTGTGTTTTCCGATGAAATATGTGAAGGTATTTAAATTCAAGTGACTAAGGGTTTAATGCGCATAATGTCTTGGTGTGGTTTCTTGACTGGATGATATGCAATTAAATTCACAGTTAACTGTCCAAACCATGTGTTAACTATATTGCTCTTTGTGGGCCTTATGGCAATAAGACCCAATCTGTTTAGAGGCTGGACGTTGTATATAGTGACCAAACCCGGCTTTAGCTATTGTGCTGATTTTGTGTGTCAAAGTCTTTTAGTGTATGTATGCTTATGGTGCTAGTATGATATCTAGTGAAGGTCAAAGTTAACTGTCCATTTAGACTTGACCTTTAGTCAGCTGACTGTGTCCATACACAACACGACCTGTGTACTTAAGAGTTAATATATCTGTAATTGTGCTGGTAGATAATGTTTAACAATAGTACTGCTTCATGCTCCAGTGCATTTTATGATCATTGTAGAAAGTTATGAGGGAGAAGCCCTTTGGAATGCCCAACAACAGACTTCAAAGATTTTACTTTAACCAGAGCAATGGTATAGTACACTGTTGAAGTGTTTGTCTGATCTTCATTAGTTAATTGTGTCACTGGTTTATTAATTTAAATATTGCATCCTTAGCAGTTGGCATAGGCCCCTGCAGTTTCTAATTATGTTTTGTTTACCATAAACACTCATTTACATTTTGTGATATTGGCATAGGTTAATGGCGCATTACATTTTGCGTCCAATTCTGTTTTATGTAGGTCTTCTTCTGCCAGGTGATGTCATTAAGTTTCCATTCATATTCAAATCTCAAAATGCAGGGATATTTTCTGAGCAGTGGGAATTCCAGACACATCCAGTTGTGTGTGGAGGAGCTAAACTACTTGTGACATTACGCGGTGTCGCACTGAAGCAGGACAAATATAAAGAACAATGCAGCGAGCTTGAGGTAACATGCCAACATTATCATGATCAACTGTGTTCTTTGTTTGTCGATATAACTAGAAACATGCAGTTTTATCTACGTGGAGGCCTACCCTGGCAGCTGCATCACACTTCATTAGCAGTGTGTGACTGTGACCTTTTTCACGGCTGTGTGACCTTGACCTTTGACCTTCTGACCTCCATAGCATGCCTAACGGCTGACATGAATTACATCTGTACTAACTTAAGTATTGATAGCTCAAGCCATTTTCTATTTGTAGTTGAACACACAGATTGACAGACAGACACACAGACACACAGTGACAGATGATCATACCTACAATTAGGCATCTAGGCTACCACTGGCATTGGTAACGAAAGGCATGTGCTGTTCTCTTTGTAAAGCAACAGTTTTGTTATTATTGATGTATTTAGACAGCATGATGGTAGATTTAGTTGGTATGTTTTATAATTACAAAGCATGAAGTCCAAATAATGCAAGCGATTTCTTACGTTTATGTAAACAAAAGCTTGTGTATTCTGATCATTTTTTTTTGCTTTGAGTTTTCTGGCATTTATCATTACTGTATTCATGGCTGATGTTTTCCAGCTGTTTTGTGAGTTGGAGTAGAGTGACCCATTAGTGTGATGTTATGCAGTAACAACAATACTGTTGTCAGTGTCCAGTTAAACTGAACGACTAACATGGAAGAACATATTCATATTGTACTTCGTGCATCATGTGTGTTTTTTCACCAGTTACAAGAAATGCTATATAATGGCTGTTGCAAATTCTGTCTTGGATTGGGTGACATTAGAACGTGTTGTTTTATGCACTGCTGTATGCCAGGGTGAGTTGTCTCGCAAACAGACTAATCAGGTTATTGCCACGTTACTTGAAGACTTGATTGCTGGTATCAGAACACCAGAACGACCGTGTTCTCCACTCAGCACTAACATCACTGATGAGGAACTTTTCAGACAAAGAAATCCAAAGGTACGACATTATTGTGTCTGATGTGTGCTTAGTAGTTTTTTTATCCTTTTTTCGGTTGATAAAACTGTTCAGCTAAGATACTGATAGCTGACAGCTTTTGCTGGACTTAATGTCATTTGGATTTATTCAATAAAAGCAACAGATAGAGCTGACATCAAAACATTCAAAGCAGACTTTGGCTTTTTTGAATGCCAGCAGCTTGTACCTGGATTACCCAGTTTTCCCAGTTTTTTCCTCCATGTGATCTAGAAAAGAACTTTTGGAGTGATGAGTGGCACAGGCTTTCTAAGGGCTGGGTGCCTTTCCTTTAACTCAACCAACAATGTGAAAGCATTGAGCACTAACTTCAACCAGGAAAAATCACCAACTTGCCTCAATACCGTCTTGATATATCACAAGACTCCCGAGGAAAGTGGCATTGCTCCCTTTATGCACAGGCTCAGATGCCAATATCCCAGCTGATAATATTTAGTTGCCATGTTGCAGTTTGTAGGTGCATTGCTAATGAATGTTGTTTTCATTGGCAGCTGCACTTTTTGCACGAGAAATTCAACGAACTGAATGAATTGTATAAAAGTGCTTTGCCAGAAGAGCAACAACTGCTACCGTGGGACTTGCGTGCGACCTCCGTTAAGCAGGTTGTTGCATTGTATATTTGATCTACTAGTAGTGTCCTGGCTGTGCATAGTTCTCTTTTCAGATTCAAATTTGAATCAAATTCTAATTGGTTTAATTCAGGCAACTTGTCCCGTAAAAACTTATAACTAGTAGAAAGACAGACAGACAGACATAAAAAAATATACAACATACGACACACTCAACACATGAAAAGAATTTACCGAATGTGAAATACATGGTTAACAAGCACATTATTATGAATGTCTAACCTGTGCATTATATGCCACAGTGTGAAAGGTTGGTAGACCGAGATCACAAAACATTTTAGTCACACTGTATCAATGCTTAAAACCAAAAAAACTTTTTATACATTCAATGTAGGCATCCTCAAAACGACGATGCATTACAGTTACTTTAAATCTCTTCATTTTGAGAAACTGTAAAACTGCGTGCAATAATTTTACACTTTTCTGTTTTGTTTGTAAGTTTTTGTTACATCAGTTTGGTTTGTTAGTGTGCATCATTCTTGGTGATTGTGCAGTGCGGATAAAGCAGTCTGCTGTATGCTTGCCATGATAGTTGCCTTTCGGTCGTTAGGCTTAAATTGAAGTTTAAAACTTATCTTTTTTGGACAGACAAATAGTAAGTATTTAGCTCTGCTTTGGCTTTCTTATGGCTTAGAGCAGTGTCTGTTTTGATTTTCTTACTTACTTACTTACATACTAGTTGTGTATTATCTGCTTTCATTGACTAGGTTTCAGACTGGAACTTCTATGCTAAAGCTTTGATCACATTGCATTGAACTTACTCATAAGACATAATATCTTGCTGTTTTATAGAAATAACTTGCTCATATTTCTGATTTCGAAACTATCACACAAGACATAATGTGTTGCTGTTTCATAGGAATAACTTACCAATTTGTGACATGTCATTTATAGGTTTTAAAATGCTGTCAGAGAAGCTGTGATATCAGAGCTGTTACTTGATTTGTGGTTGATGCCTGTAAGTGCATTGATTGGTTTTAGACGATCCTTTCTATGGTTGAAGACGATGAAGAGCGGGAAAGTCTACTTGCTCTGTACAGTGACATTGTCAACTCTCTGTCCTTCAAACCTCATGCGCCAGTCTATATCACAGCATTCACTGCTGGGTCAGCTCACTAGTTTCGTGCCCACAATCATGA
>Ga0209782_1002470_pt1 | contig 10317 bp, 7 predicted proteins | sample WorMetmaBAHAMAS1_FD_187390 | JGI IMG/M metagenome (GOLD analysis project Ga0209782, IMG submission 187390) | Marine gutless worms symbiont microbial communities from Max Planck institute for Marine Microbiology, Germany - Inanidrilus... | ecosystem: Host-associated > Annelida > Digestive system >...
GTCGGTTTGGTGAGAGGAATATTTGGCATGTACAAACACCAGTGCAGCTGAGTCAATTATTCGCAGCACAGATGGAGGAAAACTGCAGTAGAACCAATGCAACTACCTTGGATTTGCCTGGAAAATGGCTATTAAGGTGGAGTTGATGGGTCTGCAGTAACTAGCAATTTAAGATTTTTTTCTTGTGCCTCAGATTCGGCTTCGGATGACCATTGTGCGCATTTACAAATTAAATTATATTTACTTACTTACTGTGCATGAAGTTCAGTAGATTGCAGGTGGCGAATGATTCAAATGTCTTAATTATTGCCTGTCCATCTCTTAAGGTCTGTAGATGACATAGGTGACACTGTTAAGGAGAGAGTAACATCTTATTCCTAATGTGAATGAGAAGTTGCCTTACTAAGGTCACGTGGGCAGTAAAACTTGCTCCAAGAAAACCCCACATTTCTCAGCTGGGGATACCGACTGATACAGCTTGACCTGTGTAGTGGTCGTGAAATAGATTGTGTGTGTGTATGTGTGTGTGTGTGTGCGGCAGTTTCATTTTGTAGATTATATGTCGAAGCCAGAATTCTAGGTTTGAGTAAGTGAAAGGTTTAGTATTGTGCAACGAGGAAAGATTAGTGATCCAGAGGGAATCGAACAGCAACTGGTTTGGTCCCTTTGATTGTTAACTGTTCGCACTCACAGTTATCAGTCATTGTATGTGATGAACATTTGGACCAGTGACATGTAACTTTGTCAAGTGAGTGACGCGTTGTGTGCTTTGTAATCTAGCGCTGTTGGTGTCATTTGCTAACGGCCTCGCACAGCCATTGCGGGTCGGCGAAGCAACGGAAACGTCAAACGGAAGTGTGATACAAGTCATTCCTGATAGTCAAGTCGGAACAATCTCACTAGCAGGTCGGTTACATTGTCACCGTCCTATCTCATCGCGTAGTTTTAAGCAGATGGTTGGCAGTTTGCCGTTTTAATAATGACATTGCACACACCTATGAAGTAAAGTTGTGGTACACTGAGCCGGGTGAGTCTTGTGATGGGTGACCATTCACAGGATACTATCTCGGAGTATAACAACCCACACAGGCCAACTCAGCCTTGTACCCTCGGTGGGACAGGAAAGAGCAGTTAATCTCTGTGCTTGGGAGGTAAAGGCAGTAAGGCAGACAGATTCAAATGCTTATTTCAACTTGTGGATTAAATCTGTGGATGGCAAGTAAACTGTATGATCCCTTCCCCTGTTTAGTAACTAACATACGTCTACATTAATATTGGACTATTGTAAGTATTGTTACCACAAAGCTCATCCATTAAAGTTGGAACAATGCACGAAAAATTTGAATTTTGACCAGACCGATTCAGTAATTTTATGTAGCTTGGACCGGTCGAGTCAGTACCTTCTCCAGTAGTGATGAATAGCAATGAAATATGCCGTGTTTGATGCAGCTGATGGTGGTAATTAATATATAATAATAATAATAATAATAATAATAATATTACAACATTTGTATAGCGCCATAGTGTCCTACGCGGGATGCAGAGGCGCTTGATACTAGTCTGTAATCCATTCCTGCAGTAGTGTAATGTAACTGGTAGCATCTGCACTGGTTCATCTATGTATTGATCAAATTCACCACATAGAGCAACCACCCGCATTGCTAACGACAGGCCAGTATCAAAAGAGACATGCTGTCAGCACTAATTACCAGCCGGTGCTGTTGGACCATTGCTGATCTACAAAAATAGACTGGCACTAATTCTGTGTATTCTAGTCTCTTTTGATGTATTTTTTCATGCCAGTTTTATGTTTGTATTTTATTGTGTGTTTGTGTGTGTTTCAAGGGCAAGTGTAAATAGCTTTACAGCCCTTTCTTTGCTGCGATTTCTCGTTAAATCTTTTCATTTATTTACTCATATATGGCATTCAGTGGCTTAATTTATTCGTTGTGAATGTGTCATGAATGACGCAATTGTTGGATGGCAGATCAACTGCTTTTAACTGCAAATCCCGCGCCGACATCAAAACCTTCCTCGGTCGACTCCATTGAAGATGACAAACAAAAAATATGGAATCAGCTCGACGAGGTTTGTAGTTTGTACAAGAGTATACATAGTTGACTATGGTTAGTTAATTTTGATAAAATTAGTTTCACATTAATCACTTCACTTCAGATTGCTGTACATTACTAAATTGCATCTTATTTAGTATTACTCTCACATGTTTTGTTTTGGTGCAGTTATTTTGGCAACACGGATATCATTTGGCTTGATGAAATCTGCTCCTCCTTCCTGGAAGATATATGGCATAGTCTGTACAAACTGAAATGGAGTGACCCGCATCATGCATGTCACCGCAAACTAAACTGCTTTAAGAAAATTTCATACGTTATATGTGCATCCAGATCAATGGTCAATTTTTGTGGTTAATTGAGATTAGCTAATTGCTGTTAGTATGCTGTTCTAATGATCAGAAGGGCCTTTGGTACCTATAGACATGGCTGTTAGCCACATTCAGGTCTGGTTATGTAAGTGACTTGTTTTCTACAGCTGTTTGGTCTGGGTCTGGGTCTACCAAACGAGAACCTTTCATGACTTCATGACAGTTGAGGCAGGTTATTCTCAGGCCATTGGTCCTTCGTGTCAGTCAGTCAAGTGTCAGAACACTCAAGGGAACTCCAACCACTGACTGCTGGTAGCAGAAATCAGCCACCGCCTGTCACTGTTTTAGTTTAAACACCCAACCACTTGCTGACATTATACACTTTACGGACATCAGAGTAAGTAAGTAAGTTTATTATAAAAACACATGACAAGTGCTCATGTTTACACAATGAGATAAAATCGTCAACAACTAAGTGTAGAGTAAATCATAAAATTAAATGATGAAATACATGGACATGCAACACGATCAGTTAAACATAATAAAATAACAAATGAGCAATAAAATGATGCTTGTTAACTTCATATTTAATATTTGTGAGGATAAAATTGTGCCCACATTATCTGAGTTGCATGGCACCAGGTGGCCGGGGTTTGACGGTGAAGAGATGGTGAAGATAATGTTTTTGAGTGACAGATACAGAGACAGAACCTGGTTCAGTTTTGCCTCGGCATAGCTGTTAGGTCGAAGCAAGATACAACCTGTATACCATGTTCTTTCAGGTAATTGGACATAGTGTCTCAGGATACCCCCTTGTCCTTGAAAGTACTTGACTTTTAAAGGTACAAATTTGAGGCCTTGAAGGTGTTTGAAAATGAACGTGGTCCTTGAAAGTCCGTGAAAAGTCCTGGAATATGTTTCGGTGGGTTTGGATTTGGGTAATGGAACGCTGTTGATTTGGACTAGTGAAAATTCAGTGAAGTGCGTGCCACCAGTTGGCTTCTTTGGCATTCAGATCTTAATAAATTCAGTTTTGGCCGGGGCTCTGCCATGGACCCTGCTGGGGAGCTTACGACTCTCTCCCAGATCCCCTAATTGTTGTACAAACATCCTTGATAAGATCCTTGACAGTCTTTGAATTCTAAAGTGACAGAAGAGGGGTACACTGGTGTCTAGTAATGTGGGAGTAGTGATGGTTAGGGATGCCATACTCTTTATACTGCTCTTCGTGCAGCAGGCTTGTGTGATGTACCACATTTAAACTGTGGCTAACAATGAGAGTATTTCTGAATGGAGCTACCTAACAATAGTCACAAAGCACCGTGGTCCCATCACCAAAAAATGAGTCTTTATTGCTTAAGAGCATATTCAATCAATCAATCAATCATGTTTATTTGTCAACACAGAGACACAATACAATAAAATAAACAGTAAAAAGCAGAACTGCGTCAACTGGACAATAAGGCTAAATAGCACTTACAGCTGCCCGGATACTGCAGCTGCCCGGAGATGATGATGATGCTAGAGTTCTTCTTGGCAGCATTACCTGCTCCACATTCATACCATATCTGGCTAGTTATGATTACCTGAAGTAGCCGGGAGATTGGCTGGGAAGAGCGTGTCTGATATGACCAGTTTTGTGTCGAGTTGACGTAAAAACCTGACTCAGTCAACATCGGTGGCTGTAGTGAAGGTCATCGGTTGTTATGGCTGACACGGTCATTGTGTTCAGATGGCCGACAACATACTGCAGCAGACGCAGCAGCTGAAGCTGTTGATAGAACAAGCTCGTCATCAGTTTCAGAACTGTCAGGACTCTGTCGTCGAGATGCTTCGTGGCCAGTTTGAGAAGGAAAAGAACGAGGTGGGTTGTCTGTTTCGTGGCTTCATTATTTCCACGTTTTCCTCGTTGGAAAATTTTATATTCACATGGCAGCAATAATGATGATGATGATGATGACAGCTAATGATCATTAGGATTAATTGTCATGGTGATAATAGAAAACAAAATTGTAATAAATATGGTTTTTGTAACTGGCTTTTTCCTGAGTTACTCCAGTTTGTCTGCATTTTCACGAGAGTAACTGGATAATGGGAGCAAGATTTCCTTCACATTAGATGTCTTCCTTGTTGCCAGACCAACATTGTCAATGTATTGTTTTTGGCCGTCGCTCAGTTCTCTTCTGATGGCACTGTGATATGCTACATACTTCATGTTTTGTCGATGATGTTATTTTTTATGAAATGCACCTTACGGCACGTCATGTGTGTTCCTAAGCAGTGCTGTAGCAATAGCCAAAACTGTTGCGTCAGTTCCAATTAAATTTTGCTGAACTATACAAACCAAGTACTCATCATTGGTTGTGCACCGGGGGTGAAGTCTGCTATCTACAATTGCCCTCTCTTTCTTGTAGGCAGTGAACGCCGTTCGCATCGAGTCGCAGATGCAGTTGGCGCGGACGATCGTCGAGGAGCGGCAGCTGAAGGAGATCGCGATGCAGCAGGCGCTGGCGCAGGCGCGCGCCGAACTCCACGAGAAGTTGACCGTCAGCTCGGTGATCGTCGACGACAAGAGCGCGTACTCTGTCTGGTCCGCGGTGCCGTCCGGCCCGGACCCAACCCACGACGTCATGGACGACATGATCGAGGACAGCGAAGCGGAACTTGTATCCGGCCGCGAGACTCCGGTCGAGAAATGACCCGCCCACGTTTTTGACAGTTGCAATGTGAACAGTCGCAGTGGCATGTTTAGCGGACGTCGTGCCTTAGGCCTTGCTTTTGAAAATTCTGGAATTACTAAACGGACAAGACACGTATGTGTGTAACAGCCATGTCATGGCACTGAAGTCAGTTAATTTCGGGCATTTCCGGTCATCAAGCAGCATGCTGGTAGCTGCATTTGACTGGCAGGGCATATGACTTCCTATTAGGGAATTGACAGAGTCAGCCAAAATCTGCATCCATCAGATGCAGATTTCATGTGCAAATTTCATCGGATGCAGATATGGATTTGTTGCACGATCAAAATTAATACCAGCTGTTATAACTACTGTGATTCAACTTAGTTACAAACAAACTAGCAGTGAATAATTAAAATCATTGTGATTGTTATCTAAAAAGTACAGAAAACGCAACAACAGATCTCTCCACAGATCAATGTGCTGTTATTCATACGTACTTATTTCTGCTGTATTAAACCTGTAACATTTGTAACATGGAGATTTATTTTGAAAAAAATTGCAATGTAGAACCAGAACAAAAATTTCGAATCCGACACGATCGGATTTCAAGTATCCATCGGATTTCAGATTTCTGAAAAAAAGTGTCAGATTTTGTCAGATTTGGAACCCATCACATCACTACTTCCTATTAGTGTTCTGTGGTGACTTAGGTTCAAGTGGAACAATTGTCAAGTTACAAGCTGTTATAAACAATATTATGATAACCATAATCCCCAACAAGAAGGTCATTGTGTATTATAATTTAGCTACATATAAAATGGCTAAAAATTGATAGATTTATTACACCCTGTATTTTGTTTGGTGGGCAGTAAGGGAGAAGTATGACAGTTGAATCCTAGAAGATTGTGGGTCCCTATATAAGTTCTAAATATGCCACACTGGTGCATCATTGTCGTGATTATTAGTACTGGTTAGTAGTGTCGGGCTTTTCCGAGTTGGACTGCAGTGTTGATTTGTGATCTCATTCCAACTTTCGTCAAACTTTACCTTTCCGCTCCTTGTTTTAGCACTCTGCTTGTGTGTTTTTGCAGTTTTTCCTTTCATCTCCTGCCTTGCACATTGTACAGTGGCATAGGAATAATTTCAGAGGGATGTACATATCCTACCATTTTTGATGGTATGTTACCATTGCATGCTTGTAATGCATGTACTCATACATGCTTGTAGTTTTCAGCTTGTGAATGATGAAATTTTAGGTGCCTTAAAGCTATCAATTTCATTGTGGGCACTGTAGAGTTTAGAGGGAATTTCTATTATCTAATGGAGGAGGATAAAGGGAGTGGTGCTAGAATTTTAAATATTTTTGTGGGCCATTTGGTTCTAAGAACAGGTAAACTTATGCACCATTTACAGGCTAGATGCCGACCATGCTTGATTGTTGTATCTGTGAATTGACCCATTTTGATGTTGGGTGAAATGTGAAGTATTAGATATTGTGCCTCACCAATGGGCAAGTGGTTTATTAGGGTGTTTGAACCTGCCCCCCACTTGCGAGTCACCCATGCGATTTACATAAAACCAAAGAGGAATTATTCAGTGTTTCCCATCCCCAAACACACTCAGTCATCAGCTAGTACTAAGCTCTTGATAGCTATCAAAGTGTATCAAAGTCTACAGATTTGAACATTGTATTTCCAAAAATTTTCTATGGGCAAAGCTCCCAGACCTTCATACTGGTGAGGCTTTTAGGAGCCCTTCGCGAGTCCTTGCTACATAACCCCCTCCACTGTAAAACCCCTGGTTTTGTCCCTGCTCACAAATATTCATTCCAGATTGCTCGTCCGACATGTTTATGCTGGACTTTTAGTCACCCAAGTGTCACTGAAAGAGTGTAGTATTTGAAGTACTAGTCTTTTCTTAATTAGTTTAACACCTGATTGATTGTTTACTGCCTTCATTTCAGGACTGATTCTCAAAACTCAGACTTGGGCTTCGGTCGGAAATTCTAGGTATAAACTTGGATAGTTTTTTATTGCAAGATGTAATAGACTATATACATCTCGCGCTTATACTACGATGTCAGTGTCTGTCTGTGACGGAAGTGCATTGGCACATTATATCTAATTTAGGTTTCAAATTCTGATCCCAGTTTACCACGCATTGCGGTCGCAGTGCATGCGGACGCGAGCACTGAAGTATTTATAGTTCAGTGGGCGCAAGGGAAGGGATCATCGCCGGGAAGAGTGGAGGGATCATCTTGCACTATGCTAGCCACTGCTAGGCCCTCTTGTTTTTATTCTCAAGAGTTCTTTAAAGGAAGTTGAATGTACAAAATAATTCTTAAAGACTTTTGAGAATCTGGTCTCAGAAGGTTGTTACTTGAAATTGAATGGTGCAGTGCAACCATGGAAGAGTCTATTTCAGTCCATCCACAACATTTCATATCAGAATGGTATATGAAGCTTAAGTGAGTGGTTTGCTGCAACATTAAGTTGTGCTAAGTGATTTAGTCCATTGCTTAGCCAATTAACTGGTACAGTCAAAGAGATTTGTTTGTTGCTTGGAAAGACTGATTATTTTGCGTTACTTACAGCGGCTTGCAGATTTATATGAACGAGTTATTTTTCATAGTTCTTGGCATCTTCAAGTAAGACAATGACTACAGTGATAATCTTAGTTGTGTCTAATTTTGCAGTTTTTCAGTTAGAATATTTAGTCTGAACATAGTGGACAGTAGTTGTTGCCGTTGATTTTTATAGCTGTATCTTGCAGCAAACGCAGATCTATATCCTTCTTCTTGTTCTTCTAGTTTTAGAGCTGACAAACGGCTTATAACTGATTTCACCTAGACCTAACGTCACTGTAGAACACTAGTAGGAAGTACTATCTTTCCTCTCAAAGTCAACCATCGTTGTAATGCTCTCGATCAGAACTTTTGTCACTGTGACTGCTGATGGTTTGTCATCGATGTTGCATTAATGATGGTGGCAACAGAAAAACTCGGTAGATGCTGAGATAGCGTGACACGTCACGTGATCTGTTGGATGCCCCCGAAATGCAAAACTGCACATATTCCCATGCCCCACTGATCTGTTTCCGTAGAATTCAAGATTACAGGACACAGATTTAGAGATTACAGATTGGCTTGGGCATACGGATAACTAAGACACAAATGTGCCAAATTCCACTTTTTAGCGCGATATGTAATATATACATCTCGCGCTTATGCTACGATGTCAGTGTCCGTCTGTCTCTCTGTGACAGAAGTGCATTGTGGTCACGGTGCATGCCGGGAACACAGCGACTGCGCCAGCCAGCGAAGTTGAAGCCATCATACGATCCCCAACAAACATGGCCGCCGCCAATGGAGGGGCAATCTCGCGCTATGCTAGCGCCACTGCTAGGCCCTCTTGTTGTTTATCTATGATCACAGTCCACCAACGCAAGTCAATCGTAGATAGCAGACTTCATCCCCAGTGCCGCATTCTGATGAACTCGACCAAACTGACGTCAGTGGCAACTGTTGTTGCCACCTTGCGAATTTCATTGCAATATACCTTAGTATACTTATTATGGCCATTGGCCCCATGCCAGGATCGACCGTAGCCAGCTCTAAATCAGCAGGAAGTGGGAGGAGGCACCAGGCTTCCACGAGGGGCACGAGGATCGAAGCGCCGAGCGGGTGGGGCATTGGGACTGGTGTCCCCCTCCCCAACCGACTGAGAGATTTGGGAGAGCGTCGTGAGCTCCCCAGTGAGGTCCAGGGTGCATCCCCGGCTACCAATGCACTTTTGGCATTTTTGAATCTCACAGAACAATTAGCCCATAAAAGACCAAGTGGGGACATCGTGTTTAGCGGGGAAGGGGAGGGTATACGCCCCCCTCGGCTACGGAGCTGCCCGTGCATGCTATGAAAACAATTTACATTATCCACAAAATGCCTACATAACATCGCAATGCTGTCAGAAAAAGAATGAGGCACAGCAAACATGACTTGTGAGCAATCAAACTTACATACTTAGCAGTTTGCACGGTTGCACCCTTCCCTGGGTTAACTTACAGACAGCTAGACTTCATGCTTGCTTGTTTACTAGCATAAGCCGTAAGCGTGATGCCATATGATTGGCATGTCGTGGGAAATACCCTGTCATGACAGACTGTCAACTTGCAGCGTGAGTTGCTGGCAAGATTCTGTAATCGCGTTGCATGGACTGGCAAAGTTCGAACAAGAAACAACTTGTTCTGGGCGCAGGACGGCAAGACTGCACGAAGCTGATGGAGCAGGTTACCAGTAGAGATGTGTGCGGTACCCAAGATAAGCTATCGTGTTGACGTTTAGACAAGAGGGCTTAGCAGTGGCTAGCATAGCGCGAGATGACCCCTCCCCTCTTCCCGGTAGGCACCGCGACCACAATGCGCCCGCAAATGCCGGTGCATTGTGGGCTGCGACCGCAATGCGAGGTAAATTTGGATCGGAATTTGAAACCTAAATTACCTATAATGCGCCAATTAATGCACTTCCGTCACAGACAGACGGACACTGACATCGTAGTATAAGCGCGAGATGTATATATTACATCTCACGCTAAAAATTACACACCAGTGTTCACGAATCATGGCGGCAGCGACAAAATTGATTGGTAAACGATAAAATAAATACATCAGCCAGAAGAACGACGTGATATTTTGGCGACTCAATGAAAAATTAATGCAATAATTGGCGGCTAATGAAAGTTCATGGAGGCCTTGATCTGTAGTTGATGTTACAGGTTGGACCATACGCGTTATATTATTGTCTGCCATATTCGCGTAAACATTAAAAAATTTCGTGTACACGTTTACAAAATTACACGATAGGCGCCTCTCTAGCTACCAGGTCGAAACGGCCCAGAATTCCTTGCGTGCATAGTTTTCTTTGACAGCAGCATGGCCGATAGAGATAATAAACTGTTGCCGAATTACGATCAAAAGCAAGCTGATGGTTCCGAGAAAGTGAAGATTATATGTCTCGGCGACAGCGCTGTAGGAAAGTCTAAGTAAGTGATGTGTTTTTTCGTCTTGTCATCAATGAAAAACGTTGCAAACGACATTTATCGGCACAAGATTTAAGTGAACACCCATCACAGCCAAAATCGTTGCTAAGTGTAAAACGGAAGGGTAATAGTTACCGATGCAACCGCATCGGTAACTATTACCCAGGTGGCTCAAAAACTACACAGGGCGTCGTTATATATGTTGTAAAGACGATAGAAA
>Ga0209782_1002471_pt1 | contig 10316 bp, 5 predicted proteins | sample WorMetmaBAHAMAS1_FD_187390 | JGI IMG/M metagenome (GOLD analysis project Ga0209782, IMG submission 187390) | Marine gutless worms symbiont microbial communities from Max Planck institute for Marine Microbiology, Germany - Inanidrilus... | ecosystem: Host-associated > Annelida > Digestive system >...
CAATCATTACTGGACAGTCGTGCTTGTTGCTGACCAATGTGTGTCAGTGTGTGTGTGTGTGTGTGTGTGTGGTCACGCAGCGTGAGTCAACAGCGTCGCTTGACGTGATGACCGGACGTGACGTCACAGACAACCGCGATGACGTCGCTGACGACGTCCCTGGAGGCGGTGCGCGGATGTCGACCGGCCCCGACGCCCCCCGCGTCGACGACTACGACGGCATTGAGTCCGACCCTCGGCGAGGCAGCCGTCAGCGGCCATCACCCGACGACGACGGCGGGGCCGAGCAGGCGGAAGAGATGGACAGCCTGGACGTCGACGGCGGACGTGGAACTGTGTCCGCGGTCGACCACGGCGCGGACGCGGCGCGAAGCGGCTACCGAACGTCCTTCATCGACGGAGACGTTTCGACGTTGTATTAAGGCCGCATTTCACGACACCGACATCGACGCCGGCACCGTGGACCGACTCGCCGCGACACGCCTATATCCTTACGTCCGACACGCGCGATTTCCTCGCAAGGATGCTCGCGAGGATGTCGGTGTTGATGTGAATGCGGCCTTTAGGCTCTGATGATGCGCGCATCAGCGTCTGCAGAATTCCGAGCGTCGTCGATAGCTGCTTAATTGTTGTTTAGTTGCGCAGAATATGCACTTGAAGGTATTTTTAAAAAACAATGAGCTCAGCAGATGCTCAGATAGCGCGACATGCGAGTAGTTAAGTGCTGCCGAAGTGCAAAACTCCAGATTTTTTTCCGTACCTCATATTTGGGTCGCAGGATGCTACGATCTGGGTCGGCTAGTTCGGCATGCAAGTGCCGATTTCCACTTTTTGGTGCGCTATGTGATCAGTGATCACAATCCACCAACGTTACAGACAGACGGACTTCATGCATGTAGCATATAGGCGCGATGTGATTGTCGCGCTAAAACGAGTGTTTCAGTTGTGTGTTAATTGGTCCTTGGTCTGAAGGACAGAAACATACGCTGGCCGCGTCGCATGCTGTCCCCTGGTGAATCATTTCGAGTAAACGCCGTATGTGCGGCACACTTAAATAATAAAACGACTCGACGGATGGACGGACAGACAGACGGACAGACACCACGCCGATGCATTACACTTACATCACTATTGACACGATCAGAATAGTAAGATCGGATTATATACTGTTTCGTCAAACATTGGCCTAAGCTGTTCCTCTGTTTATGAAATCTTGGAGCATGCAGAAAACACTTTTTTATACTGAATGATGCATTCATTGTCTCATGGGCAATAAAAATTACTGACTACAGCATCCTGTGGTTTATGTCCTCACATTACTTTCATTGTCACTCACCCTCTGCTTTCGCTAATCTCCACACGAAATACGAAAAAGTTCCACTGAATAAATGGAATCTAGTAATTTACAGTTTTAAATAGTGATTTTAAGTACTGACTTGGTCTCTAACAATTAAGCCCATATAGCTATTTATGATGTTTGTATTCATCTCTGTTCTCGCATACTCGTTACCAAGAGTTGGACCCGGAGCTACATGTGTAATTCCGGTGTACAGGCAGTCAGCCCGCAGGTGAATAAGCCATCCACCCGGCGGTAGGCTGCCATTACTTGACCAACTCACCTTCATTCAGCACACTGGTGTTCCCATCATACGGATTGCCGGATAGCAATTCCTATTTCTGCCGATTAAATGGTGATAATTTCTCTACATTCAGCAGAAATTTGGTGAGATTCGGCCCAGATCTATAACCAGGAGTTTACAACGTTGGTATGCGTACATGGGGCAGGTGTTCATTTAGCTACGTTCGCTAGAGGCGACAATGCACTGCTCGGCACTGCGGCGATCAGTAATTGGGTTTGTTTCACTACTATTCGCTAGGGGGCAACACTGCTATGCCGGGCTGGCTACACGCTAGGCTCTGCCACGCATTTCTAGTATTTTACTTACTCGCTGTCCACACCAGATTTTCTTTACGGTAATTATGCATGCATGCCGGCGGTAGCCGGTGCGTGCAGGGTGATACTGAGTGGCGTCTATGACTACGTGCGCATGTCCGTGTGTGCATGTCCGCGTTCTAAAAGGAAATTGAGTTGAGCTATCAACACCAAACTTCGTTCACAGATAGGCCTAGTCCACGGCAGGACGTCAGCATGGATTGACCCTGATATCAAAGAACAAAAGTCAAGATCATGCAGCTATCAAATGCGTTGCCGTCGGGGGTGTGCAAGTCAGTATGTTTGTTTAGGTTTCTATGTGCTGTGTTTGTTGTGTGCAGTGGTGGCCGTACGTTCATGTTGCTCGGTGATTAGATTCATTTATTATGTAAACACGTCAACTGTGGAGTGGAGGCTGTGTGTGCCAATATGCACTGGCATCGGCGCAGTGCCACTGAAGTGAGGGGGGCACTGTAGAAAAGTGGATCACAGTAAATTTTGTGGCGCAAAGATTTGCTTCCGGCGCCAGTGAATGCGGCTTGTTCTCAAATTAATACTTTGAGGAAACTTGCATGTCGACCGAAAATCAGGTCTGCGCGAACGGAGCAGAGAACCCGGCCGCGGCTGGGTTACACACGAGGTCGTCTGGACCAGGTCTGTGTTTGATCAGCAGTCGCGCTCGCGGGACGTGTTGGACGTTCCACCAACGTCGTCTACCGAGTCCCACCGCGCGTCATCACGACGTCTTTACTAGTAGGCTATAGCTGAAGTGGCTGTCGCATTTTGAAGTGCATTTGAGCAGCTAAAGTTTTTAACAAGAGGCTAGCACGGCGCGAGATGATCCGCCTGCAAGCAGCACGGCGGCCGCAATTCGCGGTAAAGTGGGATCGGAATTTGAAAGCTAAATTAGCTGTAATGCGCCAATGCACTTCCGTCACTGACAGACGGACAGACGGACAGACAGACGTACACTGACATCGTAGCATAAGCGCGAGACGTATATATTACATCTCGCGCTAAAAACATAGCAATTTCGCCGGTTGCTGCGCAGTAAGTGCACAGTGCACTGCTCGATCGGTGCTCACGTCACGGTTCCACTCACTGAAATGCTATGAAATTCTGAAGCAGGTTCACTTACTTACTTGTTTTTTTCTACGCTCGTTTGAAAGTCGAGAAATCGCGAGATTTCATTCGAGCGGGTTTTGTGTTTGTAAACATTGACGTTTTAGTTGTGTAATTGTACGATTAACTGCATCACAGATGGACAAAAGTGAAAAATTTACCAACTTTAAAGGTTCAAAAGTTGCTCACAGTGCGCAACGTACAAATGTCGGTCTGTCTGATTTATGCCGTCACGCCGTGGCAGACGGTCAGCGTAACTAACGACATCGATTAATCGCCATCGCTGGTGGCAATCTCAGTCATAGCTGCCACACACAATAGTTTAACCGTACTTGCCAGATGGCACCAATGTGCATGTCTATCTAATGTACGATTTTATGGGTTTACAGAATTGCAACAATATTCTTTTCACCCTGATTTTTTGACTATGGCGTTGTATAGTTGATTACTTACTTACTTTAAAAAGCACATTTAAGCAGTTTACACGTGAACAAAAAATGGACAGATTTGCGCCTTATTTGCACTTCTGAAAGACAAAATTGCTTCCAAAGCCCCCTGACCAAACACAGCCTGTATCATGCTATTGAGTTTACACCACAATGCTGTCTTTAGGCCTAGAAGTCGACTTGTTTCGGCAAAAACTGCCAAAATAAACTCGCACAGTCGCATGTTGTTACGCTAACCGCCTGCGTGCCGTCACGTCACGGCGCTGTCAGGTCACAGTACACGGCACAGCAATTAGGCCTACCCATCACGTCTGCAGCCGTCACGGCGTTGTTGGCATCACGGTGTTGTCACGGCATAATTAGATAAACCCCCTGCGGGATACGGGCCTGCAGTTTAGGGTTAGTATGGTTAGGGATAATGTAAGCATTAGTGTTAGGGTTGGGTTGGTGTTAGGGCTAGCGATGGTGTTAGGGTTAGCACATTTTACTTTGTGCTTATCATTTGAACTGGAATGTAGGAAATCATTCATCACTCCGAAACCCCAAACTAGTTTACGGCCACTGTAGTGTTTCTAGGCGCTTATTTCTTATTACGGCTTCATTTGCCACTGCAATAGCACCATGCTTTATGAAAACCGTAATGCTTTGTCTTTAAGTTTAGAAGTTGTCTTACTATCAAAGTGTCTTGGTCTCGATGTGTCTGTACACCTTTTTATTTATCAGGTGATAACAGTAACCAGTCTGCGTCTGCCAGAGTCATGCATATCACCGCAGCTCACTGCTGGCCAAACTTGCTATCACAATATAACTGGAAGACCACATATTTGTATCTAGATTACTTCATATAACCACAGATCAATTTTGAACTATCACGGATCAGATATTAGGCCACCAGACAGCACATCACTGGTTCAGTGCAGCTCAGTTGTGATCAATGTCAGTAGAGTTCGAACGGTCCACGAAAAAACGGATCGGACCCAGTACCCGATTTTACGTCCACAATTTCGGCCGACTCAGGCCCGATTCGATTTTTTACCAGGCGGGCGTCGCCTGCCTCGCCCGCATATTTTAGTATAACCCCACTCGTGTGGTCAATTGAAAACGTTCAGTGCAGATCAGTTGTGATCAATGTCAGTTTCAGCTAGTATGTAGAATACTAGCCATTGGTTAGTAGGGTTAGCATTAATTTCATTTGCTAAAAAAATAGTTAATTTATGTGGGGTCTGGAGATGGGGCACAGACCACTACAGAGTTAATTAGAAAAACAACACTACAACAGCAGTAGCTGTATTCTCGTTTAATGATGAGCTGTACTTCCTGTGTTTAGGAACCAGCTGGTGTTATACATGACCCAGTAGCAGATCACATACTACACATTATTATTTCCTTTACATTTTCTATGGGTAGTAAAGTGAATAGTGTGAAAAAAACAATCCCCCAAATGGCGTGAATACATTAATTTAAAGTCACAGAAGAATGTAACACAGTGATGAATATTACACCATGAGTGACTATGCAGATGTGAAGAAACCTTTGATAAAAAATGTAAAATCAGTTAACATAATGTTTAAAAAAACCAGTGCTGTGTGCTGAAATATAAGCAGGATATGGTACTGGTTGGCTGATCAGTTGAATTGAATACTACTCGGATGAGCTTTCAAGCTCTCAGATGGTTGCTGGTAAAGTTGCTTTTGGATATAAGTAAGCTTTCAAAAATAAAATGAATGCATTCTGTAGCTGTTCAAAATGTGTTAATGGCGGGAATAGGATATTGGTTTGTGCTAGGGTTGCTTAAGGTTGGGTAGGATTTGTTACACTAAATCATATGAGTGTTTTTTGCCTCAGGTAATTAATTTTGTTGCATGCTGTGCAATGTTTTGGCATTTCCTAATACAGTATTTGTTTCTAGACATTGATTGTATTTTAACTTTTAAAGTCTGCTTCTTGCAATACAAGACCTTGCATCATAATTCTATATGTATCTGTCTGGCTTGCAATGTTTGCTAATGTGCTGTGATACAGGAGCTAAAGCCCATCAAGAAACAATGGCATCAGTTGACAAGCAGCAGCAACATAATTCGACAAAAATGCGGAGCATTTTTATGGACTGTCAGAGTGGCCATCACAGCCATGCATCTCTGATAAAAATGTTAATTAAAGTGTATACCAGTGTGAGTGCTTAAAAATTCATTGATGTTATGTGTGTTATCTCCACAGCAAAGTTTTAATGTGTGGTTAAATGCACTATGAAATATTTAATATATATATTAATAAACTAGTGTATAAATATTATATTACATTGTTGCTGTTCGCCATTAGATAATAAAATTGGTCAAGTGCTTTGAGTTACAATAGTCTTTGCTTTATAGAATTAGAACGATTCACAAATGCTGGACCAGACCGATTCAATAATTTTATGTTGCCCAAACCGGCCGAGCCATAGCTGGTCCAAAATTCCAGATATTGATGAATTATGATGAAATGTGCCATGTTTCCTACAGTAGTTGGTAATTAGTTGGTAATCCAATCTTGCAGCGGTGTAACTGATGGTACCGGCACTGGCGTATCTTGGTACTGATAAAATTAGGCATGTATAGCATCCACCCATGTTGATAATGAGGGGCCAATGTCAAAGGAGACATGCCGCTGACACTGATTGCAGGTATTGTTGGACACTTGCTGATCTAAAAAAAGACTGGCACTGAGTTGATCTACAGTGGACTGAATGTGGTCCAGACTCAGTACCAAGATCTGTTCTAACTACTATTTTATGCATATACTATTAGTGTTATTGAATGTATAGGCCTATTTTGTTAAATTAATAAAGTTTATAAATAATTCTTCATGAAGATGATATTACAGTTTAGGTAAATGAAAGAAATGCTGATGACAGACTTGATATTCTAGTTTATACTGGTAATTGGTGTCACTGTTAGTGATAAAAATTTATACTTTGAACAATATATTGTTTTTGTGTTAAGCATTATAGCTGTTAGTCATTATATTGAGCTAAGTGGAGTACATGCTATGTTAGTTTTTTTATTTTTAGGTGGATGATGAGATTTTCCTCAATGAATTTATCTATCACATGAAACACTTCCTGATTGTATTCAAGCGTGAACCGACCATTGAGCGAGGAATAGAGTTTATTGCTAAATTCAGTACATCACTGCAGACTATGCCTGCGCATTCTACAGATGACCAAACTACTGAAGAGGCAGACACATCTATTAATGATGACATGCATCCATTTCTGCTCCAGCTTTTCAAGTTTCTGATTAAGGTCAAATTTTCGTGGCTTCTTTTGTGTCAGAATTTCATGATCGTGTTGCATGATGATGCTTTGTGAGCAATGAGCATAGCACAGAAGATTGATAATGAACAAGAAAAATTATTTTTTGTTTACTTCTGATGCTTGTTATTGTTGCATATTAAATATGCTGTTTCAGTGTGTCATTTATATTACTAATGTAATGTCATGAAAGTTTCAGAATTTTTACATCAGTCATTGGGATTTTTAACAAAAAAATCACGATCAAGGTTTTTTATTCAGTTTTTATACTGCTGATAACTGGGCATTTTCAACAATCCCCGTCAAAGCAGTTATGCAGAATTGTTCAATCAGCACATGATGGAGTAAATAATTTACAGAACTGCCAAGTATGGCAGATCCTACCTTTTGGCAACAGACAGATTGTGAACATTTTATATTGCAATTTAGTTAAAGGTGGATTGGCATAATATTTCATTAATGGCTTCATTTGTGTGTTGTTTATCCACACAGAACCATAAAGCTCGTGACAAAGCCGTCCGTTTTCGCATTTGTCAGCTGATCAATCGTCTGTTTCAAAACCTTGGCGATGATGCGGCTATCGACGACTCACTGTATGAGGAGGTGTATTCTGCAATGCAGATCCGACTTCGTGACAAGTTTCCTGTGGTCCGGGTGCATGCGGTACTTGCACTGGCACGACTTCAGGATCCGTCTGATCCAAACTGTCCAATCGTAGCTGGTCAGTTTTGTTTCTATTGTGACTGTTTTCCCACTGTTGTTTGAATTTGAGTATGGTAACAGTATGCCTTTATGTTTTACATCGGGTTGCTAACTAAGTTAATAATAGATTTGGTAAGACTGTCTATTAATTTGGACTGATTAACTGTGCCTAAAAGGACCGGTTAACCGTAGTCATTTCTTCATGTCCCCTCCGCCCACATAATAGAACTACATCACAATGAGTGACATTAGTAAAATGCATTGTACAATGATCATATCCTACCTTATCACAAGGCACTGAGAGCAGAATGAATGTAATGCCCCTTCCCCCCATGCATGGCCATCTTAGGTTCATGTCTCATCCAGGGTAGCTAACTTACAGTCATTAGTGGGCCTATGTACCGGCAGTTGATATGCAGTCGGTCAGTTGGCCGACTGGCGCTAGTGAGGATGGTTACGTGCAGCAGCAGCAGCAGGTCGTACTAGTGAGTCCAGTCCACAGTGGACAGACAAGATCTATGGGAGGATGGAGAGAATGGGAACAATTACGGTTAACCGGAAACGTGCGAAACATAACCGTCTCAGATTTAAGGCCGGCTGACTGCTAACAACTCATAGTTAATAATGTGCTATGTCATTTGCCACTTCTTTGAATAAGGTGTGCTTCATTGAGAATGAGTTTACTCCTGTCTGCAGCATTCAAGTACATGCTGGAATATGATCTGAGTGCTGACGTTCGTCGTGCCGTCCTCTTATCAATTGCGGCAACCACGCGAACGGTCGTTGTTATTCTGGAACGTACGCGTGACGTCAAGGATGCTGTACGCCGCTTGGCTTACAAGGTCATTGCTGAGAAAATTCACGTTCGTGCTCTGACGATTGCCCAGCGAGTCCGTCTGCTACGCCAAGGCCTCAGTGATCGAACTGGTGAAACATTTTGTCTGTTGATTTCCTCTTATGTGTTTTGTTAAAATGTGCAGTTTTTCTTAATCCTGTACTGCACTCTTTTTGGTGTATATGCGCTACTGTATTCAAACTGTGTAGTAGATTTTAAAATTTGTGTGTGTTGGTCACCCTTAGTTTAATTAGATTTCACTATTTCTTTTTGTTACACTTCAGTTCGATGTTTTGTTGTAATTAGTACTGTCACCTGTATGTTAGCCTGAAATTTATAACAGTACCGGGTAGACCATGACATTAGCTGAATTGTACTGTAAGAGCACACTACAGTGTGTATCAACACTGATGTAGCACACTATAACTTTAATGCACATCAACCATTTTGGAAATTTTTGGCAGATGTTTTGCTGATTAAGTACACTATTGAATGATGATTTGTTATTCCGCCTCTCCTGACTAATGTCTCTGCCCTACCTGGGGAAACATGAACCATGGAAATTGGGTCTCTTCAGTCATGCTGTATACCAAAAACGACACTGCTTTGGCTTGCTATATCTTTGAATCTGATAAACCAATTTTAATAACTTTTGGCAGGTAATAGCTATGGAGTCAGTGATATCATAATCCTATTTAGTTTATTATGTTTGTTTGCTATTCCTTTAACTTGCTGCGAGTTTATGAATGCGGAAGTAAATCATTTTTTTGACATCACCGGTTGTTTGTCAACATGCCAATTACTAAAGAAGATAAGATTCTGATTTAAAATTTGTGTACTTTAGATGGATTTATATTCCTTTCATTTCTTTGATGCTGTATGTTAGGTAACCAGCAGGGAATCTTACCTGTTTTCACAGGTAAGATTTCCTGCTGGCATCTTACCTGTAAAAAACTTGTATCACTTATCACGAAAGATTTTCTTTAAACAACTGAAGGAATAACTCGGAGAACGACCAAACCATCTGCTCCATTGATGTGGAAAATTGCTGTTAAATTGAACTGGAGATTTTTTCTACTTTAGTCGTAATCCTGATGACTGAGATGAGTAATAAAGGCAGTAAGTAGCATTGCTAACGGTTGTGCCTATTTGCCATGCTCTCGATTTAGTCAAAGAGCTTCTCGTAATGAAGCATCATGGAGTTGTTTGTTATATGTACAGAGTCAGTACGCGAAGCTTGCGTTACACAGCTGGTGGAAGCGTGGTTGCGGACCTACAACAACGACCGGCTTGCGCTGTTGGTGCTGCTTGATATTGAGAACTCGGCTGATGTCTGCCAGACGTTGCTGCAAGTGCTGTTCAAGAAATCAACACCTCTAGCACTCACCGAAGATTTGACATTTTTCAACGAGGAGTTTGTATCTGCATTGTATCCCAGATTTGTAATGTCTGTTATATGCCACCACTAAAGCACGTTGCGAGTTAATGTAACAAATTTTGCCAGTAAGAAATATTTTGTTTTTTTTTAGATGGCAGGTAGCAGTAAAGCAGAAGAAACAGCCGAGTATTCATACTAGGAATCATTGAAATAACTGATGTATGCACAATTAAAAACTACAATTAATGAGAAGTGAAGAAACTTGACACAGTTTAAAATTGCATGTGTATCTGTCATGGCAACTTTACATCAGCTGTTAGGTGACTGCTGTAAATGAATATGTACAGATTTATTGTGCTGATAATAAATAGTCAGCATCGATAATACCGTACTAGAAATTTGTTGGCCATAAACTATAAACTCTCACCATTATGCATATACTGCCATCTGATTTAGTAATCACTCAGTGAATGCAGATTCAACCTGATGCATTAATTTAGATGTGTGGCCAGCAGTCGTCACCTGATGAAGTCAAAATGACGACTTTTTTCATAATTTTGTTGCCATGCTTGTGGATTTGTCATTTTAGTTGCAAATTTATATATGAG
>Ga0209782_1002472_pt1 | contig 10309 bp, 8 predicted proteins | sample WorMetmaBAHAMAS1_FD_187390 | JGI IMG/M metagenome (GOLD analysis project Ga0209782, IMG submission 187390) | Marine gutless worms symbiont microbial communities from Max Planck institute for Marine Microbiology, Germany - Inanidrilus... | ecosystem: Host-associated > Annelida > Digestive system >...
AGCCTTCAGCAGATCCCACTGGTACGCAATCAGCGCCTCGCGGCAGACCTCGCGTGATGCAATCCCGAGACGAAACAGGTGCTCTATCTTGATGTACTGTGTTGCCTCTTCCACCGACCAGTGGTTTAACGATAGAGCGCTTAAGCTCTCCTCGAACGTCACCGCGTCGAAGCCCACGTCCGCCCGGATGAGATCCACCTGGTCTTGGATTTCGGCCATCGACTCGAGCGGCTGGTCTGCCACGCTAATGTCCAGTTTTTTCAGCATGTCATTCATCTGCGAGTGGGACATCTCTGTCGCCGGCGGGAGCGACTGCTTTGGCTTCACGCATTTACGCGAGGACTTTTCACGACCGGATCTGCCGTCGGGAACGTTGATGTACGAGACCAGTTCCGAACACGGCGCCGGCAATGCATCGAATCTCTGTTTCTCGGGAAGCAGCCAGTAGTGGGTACTGCTGCGACGCTGGCCGTCCTGAACTATTGGATGGATCTCGGCATGCTGTGGTTTAGTGTCGTTCTTCATGATCGGCGGGCTACAGTATGCGTCATCACCGGACGGATGACGATTGCTCGGGTAATCCCGCGGTGGGACCGGCGGGGCATTTCCGGTACCGACGTACATCGGACTGTCGGAAGACGCCTTACTGAGGTGTTCCGCAAACTGGGCTCGACTGCACAATCCGTTATTATGTGAATGGGGTAGGACACCACAGTTCAGGTTCTCACAACTGGCCGATGTCATCCACGACAAACGCTCCGACATGTTGCTAGACGGAAGCGAATGACACAGGCCGTGAGCGTCGGTTTCATCCGCCAAACGTGCATCACCGGCAACCAGAAGGTGCGGGTTGTCTACTCCAGAAATGAACGCCGGACTGCACGGTTCCGAAACGCTAGTCTGGCTTGCTGCCGGCAGCAATAACATGGCGTCGGAAACATCGATTACCCCATCGTAATCTAAACTCACGCTTCCATCGCGGATGATCGCTGCATGTCGCCTCTCGTCGAAGTTCTCCGAATTACATTTCGCGATGGTGTTGGACTCGCGAGCAATTAACGTCGGCGACTCAGAATAGTTGCGGGTATCTCTGACCACTTCCGAGTTACCAGTATCTTCATTTATCCTCGCATCTGACGACGAGACGGTGTTTGCCTCAGCAGCTTTGGACAGGTCAGTTGTCGACTCAAATGTCGTCCAGTTAGAGAACGGTGACGATTTTGTAGGCACATCATCGCATGACCCCGGGCTGCCGAAATCAATTAGCGGCTGATCAGGCGCATCCTTGGCGGAAGCATTTTTAACACTAGACAGCGACATCTGCACTGTGCCCGAAGTGTGAGCGGCATTTTCTGCCGGTGAGGTCCGCAGCGGACGGAGTGTGAAGACAATATCCGGGAATTCCCCGACTTTGCCAGTTCGCGTGTTCTGTCCTTCCCATAATTCCGACCTAACACAAATGCACTCTATTTTTATTACACAAAAAATACATCTGCAGACCAGAAAGCCCTCACGCGAGGTTGCACTAAAACTTTAGCACAAAAGACACGAGAACCAACAAATTATTAGACTGCAGTGGTCTCTATAAAGCGAAAGCAGCCTATAGTGATCGAACGTTCTTTCCAACCACCTGTTAGTCTGTGTGTCTGTCTGTCCAGTACACTGTGGCAAAACGGCTGATCAGATATGGATGCAGTTTGGGATGGTAGGTTGGCTGGGTCCACGGATGAGGCAGGATTTGGGGTTTGGGGATGGGTCCATTGGACAGGGTAATTTTGGGTGCAAATATGGAATGCCCCATTGTAACCAATGGTGAGTTGCGACACAGCTGTGCGAATGTGTGTGAACCGTCAGAGCTGCAGTTTGGGGTGGTGCGTGGGGTCGGCCAAGGCATTGGTGGTGACGTGGCCAGTTATCAAATTACTTTGGGCAATCTTGTTAAATTCTGTCACCCAACCAACACCATCAAAGCACTGCAGAGAAACTAGGCGACACATTACATCCTCTCCTAATTTATGTAGGCTCCATCCCGAGTCGTAAGCAGAAAGCAACACTGCAACAGTCTGTCCATCTGTGCCACTGTTTCATAAAGTTATGATTAATTAGCAGTGCCACAATGCAGCCAGCATACATTCTGACTCTCAGTCCAATACACTTGTAATTATGTATAACTAGATCATTTCACTCTGAAATAGCTCCGACTTACATGCTATACTATGGGTGTTGATGTTCCGGCCATGTAGATGAGACAGTATTTTATGCTAATAAAAATCAAGAAACATCTGAAAAATGTTGGGCCCATTCGCCACAACGAGCCGCCTCACGCCCATTCAGCAGATGTCGCTAGTGGTACTGTCGTGCACCGCCTGCACATCGATGTCCACGATGACAACGACAACGACAACACGTGACAGAGGGGATTGCTATGACCCCATGGAATGGGCCCAATAATAATAAAGTTACTAATGTGTGACTACTATTATGAATATTAGCACTTCAGTTTGCATGTAGCAGACTTTCTTTTCCAAAGTTACTTCAGGCTAGATCTGGACCCCAAAAAAACCTTTCTGGATAATTACATCATCCCCAGTATGGTAGCAAACTACTGTGATAAACATGTCTGTCTGTCTGTCTGTCTGTCAGCACACATATCTCAGAAACCACATTTCAAGACCCTGCATATTTTCTCCGAATGTTATCTATTACTCAGCCATCCTCTGGTGGTGGTGTAATGCATTATGCTATTCCAGTTTTTGTGAATGACATCGTGTTTGCAACTGTCGATGCAAAAAGAAGTATATTCAAAGCGAATCACCAGAGAGCAGCACCAGACTGTGTATGAAGCCAAATGTCTATTGATTTCCTTATTGGAACAAGCTTTTAAGCCCATTTAACGTTCCTGCTGAAGCAGCAAAGATGTGAACTCAATCAAATAAAGATGGAGTTTCAACTGCTGAAAACTTACCCACTCCTGGTGACAATGATGACATCGCCATTTCTGACAGGCAGTTTCCCAGGCTCGCTGAAATCTCGACCAGCCGTAAGTTCTGGCAAAGCAATCTGTACAAAATAGCCATCATGTCGGAGCTAATTGGAAGATCACCTGATGCCATTTATTTACCTGCTATTTTCAATATGGTTATGATCAGTAATATCAAGATTAGGATTAGGATTTCTAGGTTTACATCAGTGTGGTTAACAGAGTTATGGCGGAAATTAGTATTCGAGTTTGAGTTGGCATAGTTAGGGTCAAACTTTTCCGTAGCACCATATGTCAGTAATATGCACATATATACAATGCTACAAATGACTTCATCAGCATCAGAGGATGAGATGTAGCGAGCTGAAGTCTGAGGTCCACTCCATCATGTCATAAATATTCAAATGAAACTAGTAGCAAATGTGATTTCAAGTTTCACAAGGTAGTGTGAACTCCCACCACAAACTGGCAAAAACCAGTAGTAACAGTCCGCACTGCCACTTAGTGCAGATCAATCAACTGTATTCACCAGGCGGCGCCCATGTGTACCCTATCTAATACATGGTTCCTTGGGCCAAAGAATCTGCCCCCACCCAACATCATCTCGATCAGTTCAGCCATTTTTGCACAAACACACAGACAAACGTCAAGATATGCATAGCCCGCATCAAACACTAACTGCAGTGTTGGCAATGCGGGCTAAAACAGTTTAATAATAACAAGAATCAATCAATCAGTGAAAAGTTTTTGGAATGGTCACTTCAGGAACCACCATCAGTGAGGTAAGGTCTATCGGTCCACTAAAATGTGAGGGAAAGAGAGAGAACAGATAGGTTTTCAGTCACTGACGAAAAATAGACAGAGTAGGTGTTGAAGTCACATTGTCCAGTGATCATTCCAGCTAGGCTATCGTAAAGATATGATCAGTAACATAAAAGACTGTCATTATGGATCAAAGTATAGCGCTATCTTACAACCAGTGAACAAAAGACAAAACCTTGTTCAAATCGTTGATGATCGCAGCAAACGGCGGTCGCTCATCCGGTTGCCTTGACCAACACCGCGTCATGACGCCAAAAACTGACTGTGGACAGAGGGACGGTCGTGGCAGCAGTCGACCCTCGACCAAATTTGCCGCTATCTGCATTACCAATCACAGTCATATTGGATATCTTCACTACAAGAAGATTCAACATATGCAGGAAATAAATTAAAACTGTCTCCATCCGATTTAGCCCGCTCGGCAAAAGTTGCCAAAAGGGCTATATATTTTGTTTATTCTTGTCTATCCATCTACCTTGTCTGTTTGCTGGTGAATAAAGATTTATGTGATAACTATCGGGCCCAATTTTACTGTTTTTATAAGTTTAGATAAGCAATTTTTCTTATATCAACTGTTTATTGTATTGTATTTTGTTGCACTGCATGATTTTGTGCTACCATTTTGTGGTAAAATAAAGATTACCATAAGTAAGTGACGGGGAATTTATTACATAATGCCTTATTATAAGTCAGACTCGAACATAACTGTCACCCACAAATTATCCACAGATGGAATAAGCACCTTGAACAGAGCATCATCACACAGACTTGGATGCCAGAATCCACTTTCTGCAGCATCAATCTACCCAAGTGTCTAAACTTGTTCCAGCTGCGGTACATACGATAAACGTACCTCTTCTGGGCTTTCAAAGGGCCAGGGATCGGCGCCAAGTGAGAAGAGCTCCCATAATACAACAGCATACATCCAGCAGTCGGTGGCTCGCGTAAATACAGACGACTCCACTGTCTCTGGAGCATACCTTCAATACACAGAATAACACACTTAACAAAACCCCAGAATCGTCCAAATGACCATTTTTAATGAAAATATGGGTTAGTTTGTTTCAATTTGTTCCAGAAGAGAACTTTAGAAACAGGCTTTTTTTGTGGGCCAGATACTCTACATGTCACCCAAGCAACACAATGTTAAAACAGAGTAGTTCATAAAATGTTGTAACTGCACATCAAATCAAACAGGATTTATTTCGACAACAGATTTTTTCCAGCTTTGACAGAGATTTCAGTTTTTTTGTACAATAATTAACCCTTTGGCTGCAGCCAGACAACAACTAAGTCTCGTCGACGTTGTTCATCTACAGATAGAACAAAATGTGGAAGGGGCAATGTGAAAACTAAATGTAAGCAAAATGACCGTCACAGAAACTCTGAAACAAGTACTTTGCAGTGAATAAGTTAAAAGTTCATTTAACCACAAAATAGTATCAACACATGATGTAGTGGCAATTTGCTAGATAAACCTGGATGCGCGAGATGTTCCTAAAATCACGGTTCACAAATTTTGTGTTGTAGATGCTCAGGCTCCTCCATAATGCTTACTAGAAAATCACTTACCACACTTCAGCCTTTCTTCACACATTAATTAAATTTCGGAAAAAAATAATGTTACTTGTTTATATCCGATCTCCCAATATTCAAGAATGTGCTTCCACTGACCACTGCGTGCATTTGTAAATTACACTTAGTTACTTATACCACTAGCAATCTAAATTATACGTAGATGAAAATGTACAAAAGTCATAAATATGCATTATTCTCAATGCAAGAAAAGAAAAGTTGGAGCATCACTGATAAACTCATACCAGGCAATGCGATGTCGTTTCAATATGTCATCATTCGTAAATAACTGAGTGACGCCACAGTCTGAAATTTTCACCTGTAATGCACAAATGAAAAAACAATGATAGCAATAAAAGCAAGTTAAACCACAGACTATTAAATAAGTACTAGACTTCTTACGTCCAATTAGATCAGCAGAAGCTTTTGAAGCCGTAGATTGGCTAGCAGATCTTCACTAACTTACATGGCCGCCGGTCGAGTGACGTCATTTTGTTGAAGTAAGTAAGTAAGTTCTTTATTATGGTACGGTGGTACCCAACAAACACAAGTCAACACTCAACAGCCGTCATCTTGCTGTCAGTGTACTATGTTCGTTGCTATTTAGTGTATATCTATTCTATGTTTAGTTCCTCCATTTAGTTGCCTGTCCTCCGTTTAGTAGCTTGTGGCCATGTTTGTCCGTGAACGTACTGTGCGTACGGTGTATTCGGCTTGGCTGGCCAGCAAGCAGGCTGTGAGTCAAACACATCAAATGCCAGGAAAAACAAATACTGAAGAAACGACAAGAAAAACAAAGCAAATAATCCATGCCAGAACTAAGGAAATCAAAATCAGAGCCAGGAGAAATAAATCACAGCAATACAATCAACCTAGGCTAACACAAAACTAAATATACATCCACTATTTAAGCAACAAATACAAATCATCAAACAAAAAAAAATATGGGTACAACATAAAACGAGACAAATTATAATTCGTCGTCTTCTACGACATCCGGCCAGAGCGGCGCTATTCTCAAATAAAAAGATGGACGAAAAGTCAATAAAAAAGGAAAATATAAGCAGGAGAAAAAAAGAAGCAAGTTACAAGAAGCTAAAGAAAGCAATTGACAAGGTGAAAAAAAACACACAAACGATCTATAGACTGCCAAAATCTACAATGTTTCTAGGGAGCGTAAGGCCCCGGCACCCACATAGTACTAACCAGGCCTGATGTAAAGTAACTTTAAAATGACTCGCGAAACACCAAAGACTACCACACCCTATGAAAAGTGTTGCTGGTGGGCTCATCTCCCACACTTAGGCCTAGTCAGTGACACATGGCCAGTGCAATGCCAGACCTACGGTTACCTTCCCAGCCGCAGGACATCGCTGCCCCGCAGCTGGTACCAAATTATACTGCTTGGTGACAGAGAAACTGGCAATGCATGCGAGCAACTTTCTCAAGGTCGCTACCTAGCAGCGGAACGGCCAAGAGTTAAACTCGCGGCCTCTCAAGTCGTAAGCCAATGCCTTAACCATTAAACCGCTGGGCCTCGCAACCCACTACCGATAAACCAAATAAACAACTTGCCTGCTGAGCGGAAGTGCGCATGATGTTACACGCTGCCAGGTCACCGTGAACAAACGAATGCGACTCCAGATACAGGAGACCATGAGCTATCTGAACGGCAAACTCTAGCAGCATGGAGACGGTGATTGCACAACGATCGGTCAGGTTTGAAGGAGGATGCTGCAGATACGACTTCAAAGAACCCAGCTCGGCGAATTCAAACACCTAGTAACAGCAAAAATACATACACATATACATACAGGGTGGGCTAAAAAATGGACTGTTTTTAGGGTTGATAACTTTGCAAATGCACTGACATGCAAATTTTATACTTTTTTTCTAGACAAAATTCTGAAACTTATGACATATCACACGCCTTTCTCTCAATAACCACTGCAAAGTTATCAACTCTCAAATCAATCCAGTGTTTTGGCCCACTCTGCACATACATAAAAGCATCTGTAACACATTTATAACATTTTAAACACATACACTACTCTCTTATCCAAGTCAACCTGTGTTAGTCAAAACCTCCAGTTGACAAGTGCAAGATTTTGTTAAAGCAAAGTTTTACCGCTGGTTCGGCTCATCAATTGCTTCTACTGTTTTGCTATATGTTCTGTGTTGTGAGCAAATAAATGAACGAACATTACTTTCATCACCAGCACACATTAAAAACTTCCACTGACCAAAGTCGGCACTGCTGAGGGACCGACGATGCCAAACATTTGGATGATGCTGGCATGACGAAGGTCCAACATGGCATTCAACCTGTCAATCAACTCATCACAAAGTGACTCGTCTGTCATCAATGACACAGGCGACAACTCGCGAGCCGCAACAGTCACCTGCACATGGACAATGTCAACAGACATCTAACTGATTGGGCCTATTCCATGGGGCCATAGCGGTCCCCACTGTCACGCATTGTCGTTGTCGTTGTCGTCGTGGACATTGATGCACAGGCGGCGCGCGACAGTACCGCTAGCGACACCTGGTGAATGGGCATGAGGCGGCTAGCAGTGGCTAATGAGCCCAACATTTTTCAAATGCTTCTTGTTGATTTAAACTTTAATATACCACTTAATGCCATTAAAATAGACTGACTGAGTGACTGATGTCATATCGGAGATGCTCTTTCCAGCCAATATCTTGCTTAGTACTGAGAAAATCAAAAATAAGAAGAAAAAAAACATAAAAATACAATAAACCTAAACTAACACAAAACTAAATCTACAACCACTAAATCAACAAAATGCAAATCACCAAACGAAAAGATGAAACATAATATAAACCAAAAATCAACCTAAAACCCGGTTTAGTCACCTCTTGCAACATCTGGCCTGGAAATGGAGCGGGCCCATTCTCAAAAAAAAATAAAAGAAAAGTAAATAAGAGAAAAAGGAAGCAAGTTACAAGAAGCGAAAGGAAGCAAGTGATAACGTATACAACACGAAGTCTACATAGTGCCAAAATCTACAATGTTTCTAGGTCTCAATAGGCGCTGCCGCCCGCATGGAACCATTAAAATGGAGATAGGCATGACCAGTGCGATGTAATAGAGTAAAACAACATACAACCGCAAGCTGCAAGACACAAAGCTACGCTAGCACTAAGACGATAATGAAAATAACAAACCTTTCCAGACAGTGAACACCATTCAGCCTTGTGAACAGTTCCAACAGAACCTCGGCCAATCAATTCCAGCAGCTGCACGCTGGAACTTGGAACGACGCATTTCAACTTCTCAAAGGGCATTCTTTGGATGTCGCTGCTGCATCTATTATCTGGCGACCAATTGTCACTGCTCCACGAATGCTTATCAATGGGACTGCATGACATCTAGCACACAGCACATGCCACCATGATAATATAAGTTCTATATGATTCACGGCAGTCCAAGTCATAAACTACTAACATAATTACACGTATGTAAATATTCTATAACACTACCAATTTAATGCAATGTACCTACGTTTCCTTTTTTTGGTCATTCCTGGCAATGTCTGCAAACATCCACAAATTTAACTGGTTGCCATAGCAACGTCCCTTGGGCGACTGCCAAATGAATATCAGGATAATCATCCCCACCAATACGACTACCAAACCTGTAAAGTAGGTCAAGATAGGTCCAGGAAAACTGACATATTTGGCGTGATATGCCGAATTTTGCCGTATTGCCGCAAAAGGTGTTATTGTTAACAGAGTAAACTCTAACATTACTCGATCTAATCTCAACAAAATTCTACACAGAGCAGAGAAATTCATGCCATTTAATCTTTTGAAATTGGACTTGCGATATTCCAATCCATTTTGAAATGGAAGCGCGACAAAGCAGATTGGTCTGCGAAAAACGGGATTGCAAAGTAATATACCAGGTTAACTACCCCTTCCACAAATCAACCAATCGTGAAATTTTAGTGAAGATCGGTCCATTAGATTCTGAGAAATAGATGTGGGAAAGTCGACCATTAAAAAATTAAAAAACATACGCAAAATATATAGCCCAGTCGGTAAGTTTGCTGAGCGGGCTAAAAAATTCATGACCACTACAGTATCAAAACAATAAAACTATTTTTAAATAGTAAAAAAATAATAAAGTGTAGCAAGCAATATTTCTAGATTTTTCATAAAGAGAAGATTCTTATCTCATGTACTTCACGATTATCACATGGTACTCAACTAACAAGCACTGATCTACATTAAAAGCATTCTAATTAAACATTTAAATGTTTACCTGGTAAACTGGATGATATTGATTACTGACAGCAAAAACAAATTTCTAATTCTACATTAACATCCAGCTAGATGTGCTTTAACCCAATCATATCAATTAGACCAGCAGCCATCCTGCACAAAATGACAAAACAGATCTGTGGTCACTCACGTAATAAAAAAGTTCAATATCACCATTTTAGCAGCCATTCTGGTGTACAGACAGTCAGCCCGCAGGTGACTTTAATCCATCCACTAGGCGGTAGGTTGACATTACTTTCCGCCTGGCCTGCAATTAACTCCGTAGCTCTCACCGGATGGCGCTAACCGTATACATGGTAGCACTCATCCGATTCCAGCTCACTACTTACTTATCGATCCCGAAAGGATGAAAGGCTGAGTTGGCCTCATTGGCTGATGGTTTACTCACAATAGTGGTCACCCATCAGCTGCAAGCCAAGTGTGGATCAGAGAAAGTTTGCCGACCAGAGACCGATGTTCTACCACTGTGCAATGCAACCAACCCTTTAACCAACTAGATCAGTAATAAACCACATGCAGCGTCATATGTGCACTCTTATATTCTAGGTGTTAGTATATATAAATATAAAAAAACAACAGTTTAATCTATTAACAGCGACGGATCATAAATTGCAACTAGAA
>Ga0209782_1002473_pt1 | contig 10309 bp, 5 predicted proteins | sample WorMetmaBAHAMAS1_FD_187390 | JGI IMG/M metagenome (GOLD analysis project Ga0209782, IMG submission 187390) | Marine gutless worms symbiont microbial communities from Max Planck institute for Marine Microbiology, Germany - Inanidrilus... | ecosystem: Host-associated > Annelida > Digestive system >...
CAGCATGACTGAAAAGACCAAATTTCTGGGTTCATGTTTCCCCACGTAGTGCAGAGACACTAGCAAGGGGAGGTGGGATAACAAATCACCATTTAATAGCGTACTCACTCAGCAACATATCTGCAAAAAAATTACCAAAATCGGTTAATGTGCGTTGAAGTTATAGTGTGCTACATCATTGACGTTTTTTTTGAGACACGGTGTAGAAATGAAAAAATACTAATGAAAACATTACTAATAATAAAACCATAACAATATTCGTAACAATAATATTATAATAATCATAATATAATAATATAACGACTCATAATGCACCAGATTCTACGGAACAAAAGTAATAGCACTATGCTCAACAACAGCCGATTTAGTCCTGAAGTTTTGCTACTAGGCACTAAAGTTATGAATTGCAACTGTGCATGATTCATCATCAATACATTCCTCATCGATTTAATTAAATACGCCAGATGGTAACCAGGTACTGATTTAATTTTCTAGTTCAGCTATTCATTGGTTGGCATTCAGAAATGGGTGTCTAGTGTGCTCATTAGTTTGTGCAACATTACTAATCCTGCAGAACTAAACCATGGTCGGACTTGAACTTCAACTCAGAACCGGAGTACTTGTACTTGAACTCGGTCAGTGAACTGACTGCATTACTGGTGCAGATGAAATAGCTTCATTCACTTTCATATTACACTTAGGTCCGGTTTTTCCACAGCAAATTAATCTCCCGTTTAATTTAATCCGGCATTAAATCCGGCAGATAATGATCAATTTACTCAAGATGTCGTTTTTCCACAGGCAGTTCGTCAATTAAATCGTCCTAAACGGACGATTTAATTGACGAACTGCCGGTGGACAAACGACATCTGAGTAAATTGATCATTATCTACCAGATTTAATGCCGGATTAAATTAAACGGGAGATTAATTTGCTGTGGAAAAACCGGACCTTAGTCACGTGCTCATTAGTGCAGCATGATTCAGTGGAAAAATTTTTGATTTCGTTAGATTCAATCCATGCATGTTAATCGGTTTTCAATTTGATTCAGAAATGAGTCTAACAACCATTTTCCATTGAACCAGGGTCAGACCAGTCCCCTAAGATGACAATGTGGCAATGGCATCAGCTGGACCATATGCAAATCATTTGCATTTTGCTGCACATAGATAACCATATCAGCACCTGTCACTTAATTTTTACAGGGGGAATTCTTCCTAACACCTAACTAACAGGAAATACAAGTTTGTCCACAGTTGTTAGTCGAGATGAAATGATCTCCAGATGTAGGCAAAACTCATGATGTCAAGTCAAGCAATGCTGCTACCACAAACTGAAATTAGTAATTAAAAATATACAGATATGAATCGACTCGTCTAAAACAAACTGGCAAAACGATTAGAATCACAAATCATGCAGCAGTACAATATTTCCATCTAGTTACATTAATTCCAACACACAAAACAATGCTAATTACACGGATATAGGTAAGTGTGAGTATTTTCGCCACATCTAATGTTTTTGCCACCCGTTATTTTTCTCAGTATATACATGTATATTCTGTGGATGTTTTCTTCTGATGATTGAGAAGTTAATCCATTATCGTCTTACTTTTATTCTAAATATAAGTACAGTTTGAAAACATGAAGCGTGATTGTGGCTCGTTGCATAAAAAGTACACAAGTTACGGTTAAGCAGCTAAAAGTTAGTTACTGGAATCTTTGGCCATGCCAACAGTGTACGAAAAATGTAAGGCATTGGAATCCACTAGTAACAATTAACAAAAACGTCTTAAGGTGGTGATAATACCCCCACAGAGTGAGAACTGCCGGGGGGTTCAACCCCAGTTCTTTTCCTGATCCCACCCAGTTCACCTTCTGCACTGCACCATGGTGGGTCGGTAGAAACCCCCAGTACCTTCTGCACCAACGAATAAATGTCGTTAAGTTTAAAATGTAGGCTAACTCTCAGAACGGCGTTTCAACATCTACTGTTAATATTTCCTGTCACCACTGGACCATATTGTAAGTAAGTAAGTAAGTAAACGACTTATATAGCGCCAGGTCTTAAGAAGAATCAGGGCGCATGGACGAAGATATTCTAGGCAAGATGGACAGCTGAAAGGGGGTAAGCTGACTGAAAATAAAATGTGTTTAGATGACGTCTGAAAGTAGGAAGTGACTGCGATTCACAGATACTAACAGGTAATGAATTCCAAACTCTCGGTGCAGAAGATCGAAAAGCACAAGATCCGAATTTTAAGTTATGACGGGGGACTGAAAGATAATGAGAACTAGATGAGCGCAGAGACCTTGTGGGTTCGTGGTGTTGCAAGAGGTTGGAAAGATATGGCAGGCGACCAGTATGCAAAGCTTTAAAGGTCAAGGTAGCAAGTTTAAACCGTATACGCCATTCAATATGAAGCCAATGGAGCTGTTTAAGAAGTTCACTTGAAGACATTGAAGACGTGCGAGAATGCTGGTTCGAGACAACCCGAGCTGCTGCATGCTGGATTCGTTGAAGGCGAGCTATGTGCGTGAGCGAAGTGCCATACAAAATGGAGTCCAACTGATCCAGGCGAGAAGAAGAAATAAGTGCTGATGCGACAGAGAGAGCCATGTTGTTGCTCTGTTAATCCAGATACTGGGCAGCTGGGCTCCCCAGTCTGTGTTTGCAGTGAGTGTGAGACAGTAGGGTGGTCTGCACCAAAATTAATGAGCTCACAAGACGAGTGATGGGCTTACTGCTACTGATAAGAACGACCATGCATCAACGCACAACCACGACTGGTCCACAGCATCGTTAAAGATTGCCACAGCTGGGGGGTCGCGATCATCACGAATAGTGGTCTGGCACTTGGCTCCACCGATGCTGCAACTAACAGTAACAGTTATTGCCAGTCCTGCCCGGCTCGGCATCTCTGGTCAATGCAGTGGAAGCTCGCCGGCTGCTGCTGCTGATGATGATGACGAATGGCTGCACAGGATGACTCCAAGCCTGAGGCCTTCAGGCTCCACCTCAGTCGTCACTGTCGGCTTCTCGCTGAGATGTGCAGTGCATGTGCACTGTGAGCTTTGAAAGAGATTAGTAGATTACCCAGTATGCCTCCAAAACATAATCAGACCACATTGGACATCTTTTTAACCGGCTGGTAAAGAAGCGACGATGCGATGATGAAAAAGACGATGACGAGCCGGAGCTTTAGCCTACAACGTCAAGTTCAGGCCTTGCTGCTGACCCACTACCCCCAGTTAATTTTTGGCAATTCTCACACTGTACCCCCCACTTACCCTACTAACATAGACGCAAGTTTCTCAAAAACCCAAGGTGTGAACTGGTATGCAAGTGTAATGACCCTGGCACGGAAATAGGGATAATAGACTGCACGTTGTCTCAGAGCAGCACCACGTACGACTGAATATGCTACGTCCTCTGGCGAAGACCTGGAAACCACACTGAGCAGTCTTTCTGCACCAAACTGTCGCAGAGCTCCAACAGCACTTGCAGTATCTGCAGATCAGCACACATTGATGAAACATGTTTGGCAGTAAACAGAGAGGTGTTTAGACTGCTGGCAGTTGTAACAGCAAACCACACATAAAACCAAAGACTTAGTTATCAGACTCTGACCCAAGTGGTTCAGTCGTTTTTCCATAGCTCATCCTTTTACCCAACCTACAAAATCCTATGCTTTATAATGCTTTTGAATGGACCAGACACCCTCAGAAGTGCTCCTCATATGGTAGGATCTGGACCCTATTTAATACAGTTTCTTGGGCCCACCCAATTTAGTCCGGAAAAGCATCTTCATTGGTTCAGCCAATTTTTCATGGTTCACAATCGTTTCCAGCAGAATGACACAAGGATGCCGAGAGCATTCATCCATCTCTCTATTCCATCTGAAGCTGCTCCCAGCACCAGCTAGTGCTACAATGCAGTTTATAAAAGAAAGCTGATTAAAGTAATAAATACCAAAAAACAAAAGTAGTAGTATTAAAAGCATTTGTGGCAACTCATGACATAACAAAGTGTTTCACTAAAAAGAATTGTAACAAAACCACGTTTTTCAATATGAAATTGAAGCAATCAACCAGACCAAGAAAAGCACAAATTACACGTGCTGGAGTCAGAAATGACCCACACAGCACATCATTGAATGTAAATCTTGTGTCCATGTGTTTAATTTGCTACATAAATGTACAAATGTCCTCAGTGGGTGACAAACAGCCAATGCCTAATTAATATTAATACAGTTCATTAAGTAACTCAGGTCAACTCAGTCTCCCACCCTCATGGATGTATTTAGAGGGGGCCGCGGGGGCCACCCCCCAATTGCCCAAGTTTTTGCTCTGTTTAAGAAGACTACTCTAGGAAAGGATACATCAAAATTGCACTGCAATAGCATCAAAAGCGTTATTTTGAGGTAATCGACGTAATGCTGTGGTCCTTACGCGATTTGATGATATATAGGTCTAAGTGCTACTACAACTATCAGGAGAGTTGGGTTTGTGCTATCAGATGCAGCCACAGACACATAAAGTCTCAGACGTTCTTGAGCGGTGAGTCACATCGCTGTCGTGTACATGCACATTAATCATAATTAACTTAGCCGGTCTGCCATGCCTGTTGGCAGGATGACCTCTGTGAGCACGTAGAATACTCATCCATCGACCGTCGCCCACAATTCATAATGTCATATACTGTACATATATTCTGCTTTACGTTGCAAAGCAGAACTTTAAAAATATATAGCCCTTCTGGCAAGTTTGCCAAGCGGGCTAAATAAGTATGTCACTACGTCAGAATACCCGATGTGTGTATCAAAATGCCTTGAAATCCTGTCTATGTCACTGCATACCCTATGTAGCGTAACTGGAAATAATTAACAATCAAGGAACTGTGGCAATTGCTCTGTGGACAGGAACGTAACCATAGATCCGGCATCACACTGGCCACACATCATACACTGTTATATCCACCTACAAGTTCAAATTTTGCCGCAGAGCGGGAGACAAGCAACCCACCTCATCTTCCTGTAAGACTATGACATCTTACTAATTAACGGCATGGTTAACCGACCTGTTAGGCCAATGAAGCATATCGTAATAGAAACATCAATATCATCTATGTACAACTCCTGTCGCAATGATGAGAAAAATCCATCCAGTGCAAACTTGGATGATGAATAAGGAGCAAGATATGGCTGTGCCATTTTGCCTAAAAGCACATTTTATGAAAGAGATCAGCCATCCATGTAATATAACTACTGTTCGTGACAGCACAGAGTACACATACAATGATTAATTATACCTAAGGCATTTCAAAGATTGTGTGAAGGTTCATAACTAAGTCAAATTAAATTACTACTACTTACAACCAAAATTAACATAATGTTGATGTTTCGGCTTCAAATATGAGGCCTTCATCAGGACTGACATCGGGGTGCTGACATCCATAAATAACAGGGACAATGTCAAGATGATTGACCGGCAATCAGACATGACTGGTAGACTCACAAGAGAGGCAATATGGATCACATCAACAATATGAATCGAGATAAGAACTGAGCCATGTATGGGCCAAGCTACTGTTAATGATGTCAGCAACTGGAAGTCAATCATGAGGACGGCCTCATGTATTAATTTGATGTATTTTGGTTTAAAAAAGTATGCAATTTAACTGATTTCAAGGATTGACTGAAACTGAACTCAACATAAGAAAAGCAAGCAAGAGAAGAACGGAATATTTAGGTTAAGGCAGAAAAACACACAAAAAGCTAAATTTAAACTGCTCATGTGTATGCATATTATAGTACACAACTGTTGTCCACAATACTGCACAGAGGAGTTCTGACAACCTTCCCTCCTCCCTGCCTTCAGACAATCAACGCTACTCAGATGCAGTCTGCTGGAGCCTTTGGAGGGAAGCAGAAAGCACTTCAAGGACTGACATACACTCTCATTTCCACTAGTAATGTGCAAAAAAATAAGCTACCTGTGTTACCAGTATGACACAGTATACACGAAAGGTAGGGTACATCAACGACACTAATTATGACACTATAGTTAAGTAATTGAATGAAACAAAAAGTGACAACAAACAAGTGCATAATAATTACAACAACAGCAGCGATAGCCTTCAGTGCTTTGACAGTTAGTTGGATGGCAGGAAGAGCATCTCGCCTGTATAAATTGAGTGTAAGTAAAGTAAAGTAACCAACTATAGCAGTTTGCAACATGCCTCACTGCTATGGGAACTCACGTGCCATATGGGATCACACAGTGTTACCTGCCACCCGGCAGACGTGACATTCTCGCCTTTACCCCAGCCAAGTAAGGCTGGTACTCGATTTAGCGACCCCAGAGGGATGCAAGGCTGAGTTGACCTAGCTGGCTTGGTTACATACCAAGGTGGTATATCCGCCCGAAGACAGTCACCCATCCCAGTACTATTCGTGCTCAACGTTGAGCAACTTCGTTCGTGTGACGAACGATGCTACCACAGCGCTAAACCGCTAACCATTGATTGGGTGCTGGTGTGGCTCTCTTTGGAGTGAAGTGCAAATGATTTGCATATTGTTCAGTTGATGCCACTGTCACCCACCATCTTTGCTTCATTACAATCTTGAATGGATCTGCCTATTCTATGTATACGGTTGCGTTTTGTCAACTGTTTTAATAATAAACGGAAGAAGAAGGCCTTTCTGGTACCAGCTTACTCAGGTTGTCCTGGAAAGCAGGCTATTAAATGGGTGTAGTAGTGTAGTAACAGCTCATCAATAACTGATGTGACTATCGTTTCCAAGGACAGATGAACAAATTACAACAGAGCTCTTGACTGAACAATCAGAATATATTAATTAGCAAGGAAATATTTTTTTAAAAATAAAGGCAATAATCTTGCAACGAAAGTGGTACTGAATGACGAAATCAGCTTCCACTGCATTTTTCTGCATCAGCTTTAATGCCTTGTGTCATTAACAGAAATCAAAATTTAATCGCTACGTACTAACATCCAGGAATATTTGATAATGATTAACATCATCAGCTGATCAATATTTACCTGCAACTGACGAAAGGACGACAATACTGCCATTGCTTCTCTGCAACAGTTTCATGGCACTAGATGCCAAACGCACATATGCCATGAAATTAATGTTCATGAATTTCTCAAGGACTGTCATATTTCCAGCAGTGGACAGCCATGGACCAAGAAAGGGAGATTTAATGTGGTTCAACACCAGGTAGTCAATGCCACCCAAGTGTGCTTCAGCTGCCTAACATCACAGACACAACAACAAACGTATTACCAGCACATTAGTTACATAATATGCTGACATCCTTCACAGCAACATACTTAAAAAATATCACTGTACTTTACAGAAACTAAACATACGATAAAGCTAACTTAAATGGCAACAAGAAGCATTTGAAAAATGTTGGGCCCATTCGCTACTGCGAGCCACCGTTACATTGCCAGTCACCAGGTGTCGCTAGCCGCACGCCAGCTATAGCTATAGCACAGGCGGCGTGCGATGTCCATGACAACAACAACGACAACGACAACGTGTGACAGGGGACCGCTATGGCCCCATGAAATGGGACCAATAAATAGCAGTAATTATCGATGAAAGTGATGCTCTTTACCATTTCTACTATTAGTCAGAGAAGAGGTTAGCAAATTAAGACTTGGAATTTATTTATTTTCTCCAATTACTCAGTATAGTTTACATACCATAACAGCATGAACTTACATGAAAGCAAATACGTTTAAATGGATCTGTGCAAATTAACTGCTAAACTTGCAAGTACTCATGATAAATTCTAATGATAAAAGGAGCTTTATCTTTTAAATTTGTTACAAGCACACAATATATCAGAGATCATGTGAGATTAATGATGAAGCGGTGAAAGAGACATCTAACTTTATTACCTATACAATCTTTATTCGAGCAGAATAATCTGCACATTTCATGTTGCAGTTAAACTCAAAACATATTAAACTGAAAATAATGACTAATTAATAGTGTACCGTGATAAGCCCAAAGGACACATAAGTCCTGAAAACTGGAGAAAGAAACCAACTAAGCAAAGCTAACCAGATTCACCCGGAAATTGCGTATAAAATGAAGTGTGTGTGCATCAAAAATTAGCCACTGGTTTTTGGAAAGTCAGCTAGTGACAATGTTTTAATCATTCGAGTTTAAGAGCAGCTACAGAATTTTATACTCCAGCTAGGACACACAAATGTATGTTCATCTATACCTGGATTAATTCTTCTGCAGAATCTGGATCAGCCATGTCAGCTGTGTGATACAAGTAGACACCGTCGGCACTTCCTTCTTCCTTACATCGCTCAACCACCTGATGCCAGCACACAGACAAAAGTGTTGCGACAACATAGCAGGTCCATGCAGATTTTTAGTTGCGCCTCTCGCATGTTGCTGCAAGGAGGCGCGACTTAAGTAATCACGTTTCTGTCCGTGACAAAAAAAACATGTCCGAGGCCCAACCCGCCCTGCAATTCACCCATAGGGTGAAAGTTCAGACCAAGATTGACCAAAAAGTCCAATATAAGGGGGTGGGGTCTAAAATTGATATTTGTTGACCAAATATGGGTGCAAAGTTTCAAATTAAATAGGCTCATATAAGGATTCAGGGTCAAACTTTTGACCATGTGTTAAGAGCTGACGGAAAACTGCCAATAGGCGGAATACACATCCATAGTAGTCAAGTAGTCACGATTTACCCACAGAGGCGTGAGCATATACAGCTAGGTATTATAGTTGTTACTAACTTCAGAATTATATAAAGGTATACAGTGATGACAGATTGGCAGGCAGCCATATATACAGCAAAGACATCGAGGAACAAATGGTTAAAAGGCAAACAAAATACATCATATCCAAATGACACAAACAGTTGCTCTATTGATACCAATACATAATGAACACAATACTATCTTGCCACTGCCAGTGGGTGACAAGTAGAGTATCCTGCCTGTAAAAGCCTCCACCAGTTATTTAGCCCACCTGGCGTGTCTGCCGAGTGGGCCCTATAATGTGCTACTGCTCATTCCCTTTCTTTCTGATTTTATGGTCCTCTCATAGATCATTCATCTCAGAATGTACTGAATCAATCTTCACCAAATTTTCAGAATTTGTAGACCTTTTGGTAAGAATAATTAATCTGCCATTCATTTTGTGTCAAATGTGTAATCACTTGAAGAATGTTGCTATGGTAAACAATTAACTTTTTGGTCAATTCAGTGACATTGCCATACCACACCTTCATTATTTGGACTGGCATTCTATAACAAAGTATCACAACAATGATGGGTGTTAACAGCGGCAATGATTTGCCTAGATCATGTAGAAAATTTTCTGAGCTTTGGTCCAGTAACATCGAAGATTACGAGGTTACACTGTTTTGTGACAAGTGGCAAAAATGCTGAACTGACCCAGTAGTTTAATCAACATTCGCTAGACAGCAGCACATGCCACAGACAACGTAACTTATGGACAGCCATAAATACAAAAATTAAATCCCAGCTTCAGCTGTTCCAGACCTGTTACTGTTTACTGCTAGACCAGGTGGGATACATACTAAGCCTTGCCATGCATTTCTAGTTCTCCAAGTTTCAATCAGCATGCAACTGACTAAATCAGGTTCATATGGGAAATGGTATCAAAATGAAGTGGGCATGTGCATTTCTATCCTGGCAAAAGATAACTTCAGAGTTCACAAACGTTAGTCTTAGAGTCTTAATCAAACTTGTATGATGTAATCCATTCTAAGCATAAAATGAAACAGCAACCTATAATTATGTCATGTTGTGTCAAAAGCTAACAAAAAATTTAGCTACACTGACAAAATGTACATTTTGGTCCACTTATCTCAATATCTGTGAGAATTACAACACCTTTTATAACATTAACCCCTAAATTTTAAAAGTTCATTTCAGTTTACTGCAATATTCACAAACGTTTTCTGAGAAAAACTCATTACATTACACAAAATCATACAGTAGAAGTTTTGTTGGTAACTGTTATGTCAGTGATCACATTTGATGTTCAAAATGTGACTCGATAGCTGCCACACAGGCCTTGAGTCACTTTCAGAAGTCGTTCACACCTTCGGGAATGGATTTCTGAAGTGCATCCTTCAACTTAGGAACTGTTTTTGGTTTTCACTGCAGCCAGCTACCAGCATTGCCCACCAAACATAATAATCTAACGGATTGAGTTCGGGCAAATTTGATGGTCATTCATCCTTGTTGAATATGTCAAAATCAGACAGCAACTAGAATC
>Ga0209782_1002474_pt1 | contig 10309 bp, 8 predicted proteins | sample WorMetmaBAHAMAS1_FD_187390 | JGI IMG/M metagenome (GOLD analysis project Ga0209782, IMG submission 187390) | Marine gutless worms symbiont microbial communities from Max Planck institute for Marine Microbiology, Germany - Inanidrilus... | ecosystem: Host-associated > Annelida > Digestive system >...
TTGTTTTGTCGCTCTTACAACACTATCTGATCCTGCTTGTTTGCTACTCTGACTCTGTAGTGGTCCTCGAGGTGGCGTTGCTGCTTAGGCCACTTTAAAAAATACTTGTGATGATGATGATGATGATACACAGTAGCCATGGATTACTCAAAATTTGTCTTTTCTCCTTCAGGGTTTGATACTTTTTATTGTGCAATATTTACAACTACTGGTAATTTAGGCTTAGCAAGCAAGATGACAGATGATGCTAATTTGAATATTTACTTTACTATAAATACATACTTTTCAAACATTTAATCATCATAATCTGCAATAAACAATATCACAGTTGCTAAACACTGCAGAGATCAAGAGCACATCAGATAACTTGACAGTCAGGCACTACACATCTTGCCGTATGACATAAATCCCAAAGTGCAGAATGTGAAGGCCGTCTAAGCAGTGACAACAAATTGCAACTCGTAAAAATTTTGTGTAAAATGTACTGTACAGTTGCATGTACTTGCTTAAATATTCTTAAAAAACATCGGCAAAACATAGCCCTCTCAGCTGGTATGCCGAGTGGGCTAAATAGTTATTTCTGCAGTAACATAAATAACAACTCGGTGTGACTAACAGTGATGCAGACATGCACAAAAATTGCACATACAAGGTAACTATCGTGTAGTTCACAAAAGTAGCTCAAGCATATGCTTCAACAACACTTCAAACACACAGCAGAGAACAAAAAGTTGCAGGCAAACATCACAAGCGCCTCTGCATCCCGCGTAGGACACTATGGCGCTATACAAATGTTTTATTATTATTACTATAAACTTTTAGTAAATTCAATGACAGTGCAAACAAGTATGACTAAATTTGATGCTGTGTAAAAGCCTAAAGTGTCAACTAAAGTAGTCAGTAGCTCAGCGTGTGATTTTTGCATGCTTAAAATTTACGATACGTATTGGTTAGGATTAGTGACATGTTTGGGCCCGGGTTAGTTATCAAAGTGGCATATCAGTACTGTTGAACCGATAATGGTCGTTAAGCTAATGATGCATTAATTAGTCACTCCCTTAACAACTTAACCCTAGTTCACAAAAGTAGCTCAAGCATATGCTTCAAAACCACTTCAAGCACACAGCAGAGAACAAAAGTTATAGGCAAACATCACACATGATGCCAGCTTGATGGGAAGACACTAATGTACATCATATCTAGAAAAAAAACTGCCACTATATTCGTTTCTAACTCTGCCAAATGCCGACTGATTTCCACCTGTGTGATGCTATGCTAGTCTAGTATTAGCTGTTGCCCTGTTTCTGTCTCCCATCGTAAGATGGCGTTCTATCGAAACAGCCAAATGTACGGAGTTCGTTTTTGGCATACCGACTTTGTTCAACTTATCCTACACTGTGTTATTATAAGGAATTTGGATACCTACAAAACAAGCGTACTTCTCTCTGGACCTTTTTCCCAAACTCTAACAACTCTGACAAATTTGGGCAAGTGCTGTCAATATTGACCGTTGAAAACTGGTAAACAATCAGCAAGGTTCTTGTTTGTCAGTGGCATGATGGGAGTGTTGCTGTGACAATGATACATCATCATTTGAGCACTCGATCCTCCAGGAATCTCAGTGTTAGCCGACTGTACGTTATCATCAATCTCTCTCAGCCAGACGTGGTACATAGAACTCGTCAAAGTTAGAGGCAAAATATAGTGGCATCATTGTTTCCAGACATGGTGTATGTTGCAGTAGTAAAAACAAAAAACAAGTTGTGTGGCATGCTAATACTGTGAAAAAAAGAGCAACAGTTACTAGGCATTAAGTGACTGTTAACAGTGCCTAATTTGTATTACATTCTCAGTTTGTAATATTTACATGTCCTTGGATCATAAAAGCATTGCAGCTGAGGATCAAACAACAGATCCAGTTCTTCATCAGCCTGAGTGTCACTTGCAGAAGTGCTGCTCTGAGAAGGAATGTTTGCTGTCTGTTCAGCCATTTTCATCGACACTGTAACACATACATCTATACAAGCATAAATCACCAGCCACATTCAAGAGCCACTTGTAGGTGATTTATTGTCAACCATTACCATGTCTGTAGATCCAATCATATTATATGGTGCAACACGTATAATTAAACGAGAGATGTCAGTTAGACTATAAAACAACATTAGAGAACAAATTCAAACTGTGCTATGAAATGCAGTTGCACTTACACTGAGGAATTTCCATTGTATTATCTTTGTCATGGCTACTATTCAAAGTTGCAAATGGTGACACTATTCGTGGACTTTCATATTCCCTGCAAAGAAAATAAAAATACATTTTGTGTGTACCAACATGCTGTCAGATATACACTGTGCAGCAGTAATTTACTGCAGTTATTGGTTTCTGTTTAATTGGCAGTTTTCTTTTGTGATGTCAACAGTGACCACAGTAAAATGTAAAGGTAATGTAATACACAGTAATGCAAATACAATACGAACAAGAGAGTCTAGCACTGGCTAGCATGGCGCGAGATGATTCGCCCGCAAGCAGCATGGCGAGCAGCACGGCGGCCAATGCGCGGTAAAGTGGGATCGGAATTTGAAACCTAAATTATCTATAATGCGCCAATGCACTTCCGTCACAGACAGACGGACTGGCATCATGACATAAGTGCGAGATATATATATTACATCTCGCACTAAAAATGAATTCATACTTTACATCATCACAAAAACTAATTAAGTGTAATAACTGAACGTACCCAGCATTTGATGATCCAAGAAATCGCCGGCCAAGGTTTGCTATCTCCGCCTGGTAGTCATATGATGGACGGTGCTTTGGATAATATTTCTGTCATTGAAAATGCAAATAAGACAAACATAACAACATTGTAAAAAGTTCAAAGTTCAGAAGAGTCTATATCTACAAATCATCGCTACTTAATGGCAGTATGAAACTGTATTGGTAAAGCGAGCATAAAGGGATCAATCGCACATCTTCCATCATGCAACCAGGCTTATGGTTGGGTGTCGGTGTTTTGTGTTAACTCCAATGCGATGACACAGCTAGCTGGTTGGACGACACGAAGGACATCTGGATGGTCGATAAAAAGCCTGCCAGATGTCAATTATCACCACAAATTCTTTTCTTACACAACTGAAGGAAGACAACCAAGGGGAAGTGGCTAATGCTAGTTCACTTGGAAAATGGCAACCAAAATGGGGAAAAGCAGTGTAGCAATGGAGCATTTGTGGACTGCCAATTGCAGTGTGCAGTATAATATGCTCCACAACAGTTCCATCCATAGTATCATATATGTTTACTGTCAAACAGACGCAAGTGCTTTTTGGAATAGTATTACACAGTACGTAGATGTGAGGACGTTGTATGTATCACTAATAACTGCCAGCCATAAATTAACTAAATGAATCCATCAGTGTGCAGTAATAAATACAAATACATAAATACAAAAACAAAACAAATTTGTAACGCAAGGTTTAGTCTGTAAAAAATCTGGAATCAGAGGCATACGTTCAATTGTAGATATATTCCACTGCTGGTACAAATAATGGCAGGAAATTCTGCCAAAATGCCTTTTAATGCAATGGCACATAATGCAGTACAATCACGGATCACTGGAGTAGAACTTTTCTGATATCATTTATGACAACCACTTACAACAGAAACCCACTGAAACAGAGACCTGCTTGACCAGTTGTTCCTTTCACTGACAACAATATCTAAACTCCTAATGACTATTAATGAGTCCTTGTTGACAACATTGCACTGGGCATCAATACATTTTTCTGTGACCTGTGTAATTCTGTTCATAGCAACATCCTTCATGTGAAAAAATAATCTTGGCAATTACTGGATGGTGAGTTCACTCACCGGTGACTTGAATGTTGACATATCATCGTCGCTGGAGTCACTGTGCGGGTCGTCGCCGAACCTCAGCTGTGAGCCGAGCAACGTGCTGCTGTGTTTGCCAGAGTCCACATCATCCATGTCCTCGCCACCGCTGAGCCCCGCCGCATCTCGCTTCATCTCCAGCAACATCTGTTGCTCAAACGACTGTGACAGCTCGTCGTCAGCAGCCTGGTATTTTCCAAAAATGTATGGCTTCTCACCCTATTCACCACCAAACAAGAACAACCCATTTAAAGGCCCACTACTGGGGATAACCTGGGTGAGCTCATAACAAACGTACAGTTCTACTGTGGCAGTGCCGATCGCTGTTTCTGTAGCCCTCAGCCAGATACCAGCGTATGCTGCGAGATCACGGATACAGGGCTAGTGCATCGTGTGGTGTGCCTCCAGTTTTCACCGGTACCAAGTTATACTGCTTGGTAACAGAGGAACATGGTGCAAACAACTTGCCCAAGGTTGTTTTCAACAGCGTGGCTCGAAGTCAAACCACTCGGTCATTAGTCCGATGCCTTAGCTACTAGACTATCATACCAGAAAAAAATTATTTAGTCAGTCACTGCACTCAGTCCCTACCTTTGTGGATAGTATTCAATATCTTTAATTATTAATTTCCTCCATTTACCACTATCAACAGCATCTGCCTGCTCACTCCCAAATTATTTATTAATAACATCTTTCACTGTTTCTTAATATTAATAGCAGAAGTGTTACTAGTATAAACTATCAGATGCATGTTAACTGTGTTGAGTTGCCTATGGCTAACTACGGCTATTTAATTAAGAGTAATAGGTAATCATATAACCTGTTTGGAATTACAAAATTACTTACTCCAGAACGTTTTATTTCATCTTCAGGTATTTCGCGCAGTGAGCTCCGTAGAACACTCTGTCGCACTGGGCTCAGTCGACTTTCCGCAGCAGCAACGCACAGTTTCTCGGTGTCGTTGTCAAGTCTGGCTGCGGAGACGGACAACGCCGCCGGAGTAGTGAGACTGCTGTCAAGCTCACACTCCGTGCCACTATCGTCTCTCACACACGAGTTCTTATCGACGGACCACAGTGAGCAATCTGGCACAGGTTTTTGTGAAGTACCGGCAGATCTCGGAGGAGAAACGCGCACTCGTGGTGCTGTGATGACCGTTGGTGGAGACGAGAATGTGTAAACTCGGCTGTCGCCTCGGCCGTGTCTGCAACACAGCAGTTTGGACAAGGCAATTGTGCATTGCAAACTCCACCCAGGCAGTGCACCCTTTGATCAAAAGGACTCATCAAATCTTGGAACATGGAATTCCATTCCTACCTCCATTTTTAAGATTTATTCATTCCTATGTAGTTCATGTGTCACTGGCATACTGTGCTGTCTAGGACAGGATACAACCAATACCATACAGCAGGAGTGTTAGGCTGTACTCAAACTGCAGCCAGGCTGCTGTTGTTGTTGTTGTGGCATCGTACAGCCCATTATATGGAAACGACGTCGTCCATAAAACCGGAAGTACACAACACACTGCAACACCACCAGAGATGGACCAAATTTGCTGAAGTTTTGTCATGAGTTCATGAAATATGTTTATGTATGGATCTGCATATGTACGGATCTGCACCCCTATCGGGATGAAGTAATAATTAATAGATAAATTTAACATCAATAAAAACAGAAGAATTAACAAAAGCTCAAAGAAATTATGAAACCCGACTTTATGGTTTGTAGACACTGAACCATAGCATACCTGAAGTCTAAACTGTTGTCTTTCAGTGCACTGATAACATCACTAATAGACTCGTCACTTTCTTCAGCAGTACCTCGTGACTCCGACTGAGAATTTGGCTCTACACGGCAGCAACAATAAAACACCGGTAAAGCCGAGTTTTATGCAACCAACAAACTGCTGTATCTTGATAATTTGTCATGATTTAGGAAAATGCAGCAGCAATGTATATGCCAGCTGCCTCGGGCCATTGAGAGAATTCTGACCATATAACTTCAACTATGTATGTGGCAGCAAGACATGAAATCTATTATTTAAACACAGACTGTGTGTGCAGCAAGCGATGAGACACAATAATAAAATGCACGACAAACCTGACTGAGACTCCGACTGCATTCTCCGTGCTCCTATAATGTTGTCTAATTCAGTCTCAGCGGCTACACCATCACCTTGGACTGCCAGCTCAGAAGCTTGCAACGCAGTGCTATCTCGTGCCCCTAGCAAACAGAATTTACATGCAACTGTCGACGACTTTAATACACTATAAACAGAAATACAACAACAAAAATGGAAAAAAAACAAAAAAATTTAATTGATACTTTAAGAGGGAAATCATACATTACGCCGTGGCATATTGGAAATGGTAGATATGTTACGATTTAACAGATGTACAAAGAGTTACGAAATCATATACTGTAAACGTTTATATTCACTCCAATGCATGGCAGAAACCATCAGTTACCTTTATCAACAGGTCGAGGCATTCGGTCATTCTCAGCACTTTTAACGCGTAGTTTCCGCCGCGTTGGTTTGGATGAAGGTACCTGTGGTGGGTGTGGATGCACAAATGGAACGGATTCTTTTCCATCAGTTCCACTTGTCCTCTCGCTATTTTGCATCAACTCTGGAAATAATAACATTCAGATTATATTAATTACTAAGTCTGCATTAATTGCTTATTTCCTGTCACACAAAACACAAATAAGAAAACATTATAAACAGCACCTTATGCTACGACGCTGTGCAAAACAACACTCACTATCTATGTTACGCACTTACTGCCAGCCAGGTGTGAAAATATATATATATATCAGATAATAAGATAATGGTGAGTTAACGGCTGGCAGTGTCGCAATGGCCAATGACATATTTGTTCGTAAACACACACAGCATAATCAGCATAAGTAACATTACAGCAAAGAATTTAATGAAGATACCATTGACAGACACACTGACTAAATCACTGAAATATTAAATGAATTATGCAAAATAAATATTTTTATGGGTATACATCCAAAACCAGCTTAAAATAATAAAAGCTTGTCTAAGTCTTACCCCGTATAACTTCAGTCTCTGATCCAATATGGACGTGTTTTTCATCAACTTTTTTCTATAAACAAAATCATTTTTGTGCAGCAAAAAAGACAATGTACACGTATTTCTAAACAAAGATATTACAGAAAATTGCATCAGTGCTTAAAGCATTATAGATCATCATCATTGTTTGATGGTTGTACTCACAGAAATCACAAAACAAATCTCATAGCCACAAACTCTGTACACATATCATTACTACAGACTATGAAACTCAATATGAGTAAGTAGAAATAAGCTGTCGACGTCATCAAAGACTAAACCTTACCACTGAAGAGTGACGAGAAGCTACTTTGCCGCCGACAGAAATGTTATGATTGGGTGCAGTAGCAGATGAACTCAGACATGCTGTCAACAAACACAGCAGACTGCTCACTAGCCAGCAGCAAAATGCAGACTACACCGTAGTGCACACACAGTCAACCACGGATACAATGAACCACGGATACAATGCAGCAGACAACAGCAGCGACCACACCGCGCAGTGCACACGCAGTCAACCACGGATACAATGCAACAGTTACGTGCAAAAATGTTGGCTGCTTGGTGTAGTAGTAGCATCAGTTGTCACACAGATGAAGTTATTCTATGGTGAGCCTGGCTAGTTCTGGGAATGGATGAGTGACCACATTCCAGTCTGTATACCACCTCGGTGTGTAACCAAGCCAACTAGGTCAACTCAGTCTTGCATCCCTTCAGGGTTGCTGAACCGAGTACCAGCTTTAATTGGCTGGGGTAAAAGCTGGAATGTCACCTATGCCGGATTGCAGGTAACACTGCGTGATCCAATATGGCATGTGAGTTCCCATACCACTGAGGCTAGTTGTAAACTGCTAAATGCATTTACCTTTACCTTTTACAGATGTACAGCAAAATTATTTATCTTTACAATTTAGCTATTTTATCCACAAAAGGTAAATAATAAAGACACCGTTAGCATGCAACATAACGAATACTTTCATCGTAAAAAACACATAGTGATGCAACATATTATGATAAATTTTAGTATTATTACTTGCAACAAAGCCTTCAGTACCACTCCACACAAAAAGTGTCGCAGCTTACCGGTTTTACCTTCTGACGGTGTCGATTTGCTCGCAAAACATTGAACTTTCAGCCAGTTAGCAACCTACACATCACAAAGCCACACATCAGCCTCCCACCCCAGCCGTTCTACATGTGCCTGACCTAGATACGTTAGCATAAATTATTCACGAGTCATAACACATTTAGCCTATTATCAGCTGTCACACAAATGTGAAAAAACAGTACATGTAGTTATATTTCCACTCGTCCAGTCATCAGGCAAATCTTATCAATACAGCTGCATAGCGAATTATTCATCATGCAGATTAACTGTTGCCATGTGGATGGATGAATCAAACTGAAACTCTGGACGTGGCTGTTTTTGTCACAGCACATGTGATGCCAACACTGGTGCCACTGCCAAGCTGTTATGAATACTCCAAGCAGCCCTACTCATGCTGTACTCATTAGCCATTACTACTTCTGCTTTGTTATCAATCTATATATTTATAACTTTCTCAATTTTCAGACTATATTTTCACTCCCTAACTGCACATATTTTAAAAGCTCCAAAACAAACATGGAAGAAATCGACGTACTTGAGTCAACTGATCAACCTCCGTTGGCAGAAGACAATGCTTCGGAATTGATTCCAGCTCAACATCTGTATTCACTTCTATGTCATAGACTTCTATAAATTAAAGCATACACAGAAACTGTTAAATGTGGCAATAAGATGCATGAACTCAATTTACGTGTATTTGAAATTTCAGTTGCAGATTCTTTTGATTGAGTTAATGTTTAACGTCCCACTCGACACTAAATAGCTCATATCGGAAACGCTCTTCCCAGCCACGATCTCTTGGCTAGTATTGAGAAAATCAAAATTAAATCCAGGAGAAAAACCATAACAATACAATAAACCTAGGCTAACACAACTAAATATACAATCACTAAACCAATGAAATACAAAATCAACAAACACAAAGAAACAAAAAGAAAAGTACATGTATAATAGAAAACGCAACAGTATCAGCATCATCATTCACAGCAGTGAATTAGTGTCAGCTACCGTCATCATCGGTCGTGTCTGGCGCTTGTCGTCTCATCGTGAAGATGCGTCGCAGTCTGCAGCAGCCCGTAACAATGATGCCTTCCAGTGAACTGAACGAAGCATCTGGCCAAGCCTCAGTCATCAACGACCGCATGTCCACGCACAGGTTCAACCACTGCCACAGCCAACATCACAGTCACACATCAATACTGACATGAACATAATACACCCAAGTCTATCTTAACATCATACATCAATACTAACTTTACATCACTACATTACATCATTACGACTGCTTCCACTACTTCTGAGATTTTCTGTTTTTTTTTTGTTTGCTTTTTTGTTTTTTCCATTACGTTTTCAGCTTATGGCACACTTTGGTAGATTATGCTGATTTCTCAGCTTTTAAGAGCACTATAAATATATAATTATCGTATCGTATCACCTGCCCAGGTATTTCAACAATTGTCAATCATCAATACTAACATGGACATCATCCATCCACATCTTTTTTAATGACCATTTTTTTATTGTCAAGTTGGGTTGGTCATAAGCAAGTCCGACTCACTTATCTTCCTCCACTTGTTCCACATGAGAACTATCAGAAATAAGTTTTAAAAGTCACCCAAAAAACAGCCAGAGCATTGAAAGAGATGTAAAATATCCATTGGTCCCATCCTTTCTTGATCAAGACTGAACTTCCTGGGCCCAGCATAGAGTAACTTTGTCGATATGAAGCAGAAGGTAGCCGTGACAGAAAGTTCTTCAGACAAAAGGCTATGTGTTCCTGATTTAAGGTGTGCACTGCACTTTATGCCACTAGCTACACTGATATGATATCTCTAGCAGACATAAATGACGCAACAGCAAAGTAACTTGCCACTGCTCGTTTAATGAAGCCGATGGGAATCTGACAATGTAATGGATTGACTCGAGTTTCTCTGTAGACCGTGGACAGAGCCAACCGGCGTCTTGCGTCTCCTCTCTCAGCAACACTGCCATCACAATCAATGTCCAAGTAATGCAGATCATTACAGTGTCAACGGTTAGTATTGTTATATTAGCAGGCCTTAACTGGCAATGATGCACACACATACAGGGTGCGGCAAAAAAAAGTAACCCCCTAATGGTTTTTGCTAATTTCTCAGCAGTCGTGCCCGAGTTCAAAGTGAAATTTGGCACACTTGTTTAGTCATCAAATTTACATTTAACTGCCAAGTATCACTTAATTAGCT
>Ga0209782_1002475_pt1 | contig 10308 bp, 4 predicted proteins | sample WorMetmaBAHAMAS1_FD_187390 | JGI IMG/M metagenome (GOLD analysis project Ga0209782, IMG submission 187390) | Marine gutless worms symbiont microbial communities from Max Planck institute for Marine Microbiology, Germany - Inanidrilus... | ecosystem: Host-associated > Annelida > Digestive system >...
ACTGCCGGTGGAAAAACGACATCTGAGTAAATTGATCATTATCTGCCGGATTTAATGCCGGATTAAATTAACGGGAGATTAATTTGCTGTGGAAAAACCGGACCTTAGTGCAGCAGTGCCGAAATCAGAGGGCCCAAAGAGAGCAGGAGCAGACCTGCTTACACCCATAGTCTGAGTTTGAGATTAGGGTCTGTGTTAGAATAATGAGTGTGCCATGTGTACAATTTGGTTAAATCTGCCAATCGATTAGTCAAGACTTTATTAGTCAGTTGAACAAAACGTGACTGATTACATTGACCGTTTGTGAAAAAAGCGGTAATTGAACAACTATAGAATGTCAGTAAAAGATTAAAACGGGGCTAATAAGTGTTATTAAGTAACCGTATGATTATAAAATTACGATGATGTCCTCTCTCAGCCCGCAGACTTAGCAAATTTCTTACAATTGACATCATTACGATGATCAGTTTTTGTGATCAAGATGTAGTTGTGACGTCGAGGTCAAAGACTGTTGGTGTCTGGTAGAAGCTGTTGCATGACGTTCGTTGTACATAATTTTGATGGTGTCGTGGTTTGACCCATGTTTGTCTGTCTGTATTTATGCTAGCAGGATAACTCTGTAAAACGTTGCGGGTTGATTCTCATCAATTTTGGGAAAGGTGAGACTATGAAAGAGTTGATCAGATTTTTTGGAAGATTATGGTTATAGTTACTGACTGCATAATTAAAATTTGCTGCTAATGACACTGGCTAAGATCTGTGCTCTAATAAGTGCCGTCTGGTTTTATTTGGTGTCGATATGGCTAAATTGGAGCAACTTAGATCAGTGATATCTCCATTGTGTGCAGCGTGAAAAAGATAACCATCAAATGAATGGTGTGATAAATTAATGCAGTGGCCTACTGACCTATCTCATCCCGCAGACTTAGCAAATTTCTTACAATTTGACATCAATTACTGTACATTTATTACGGTTGTGAAGGTTATATGCATCATCGTTGTTTGGCTTGTCTTTGAATGGACGTTGTTGTTTCCACAAGCGACCTCCATGCAGAAAACTTTCTCATGGAAAACACTTCAGCTGAGATGTCCCCGGTAGCTCGCCATGCAGGCAAACGTAGACAAGTTGGGTGGCCGCAAACCAGAAGAATAGCCTGGAATCGCCCTTGTTGTGCCCAAATATGCCCAGCAGGTACACTTGTTTAGTGACGGCCTACACTCGCCGTGTCACGGCTATGACATGGACAGATGATTTTTTCATGGCAGCAGCCTGCATCACCAGTGTGCCGCATCCTCGTCCTCGTAGAGCCATAGCTGTTGATCTGCGACTGCTTATTCATCAAGGAAAACCGTGCTTATTTTGCAGCTAACCTCCATATCTAGAGGCTGTTCCACTATCTGCCACCAGTAGATGCATGTGGTAGCAATGGCTTCCTCTGCCTCACCAATTTATATACAAACAGTGATTAATTAGGGTTAAGGATTGTCGGTCGGTTAGGGCCAGTAGGCTTAGGGTCAGTTGTTGGTTAGTATGCGGTCAACATAGGCTGATGCATTGATTAGCCATACTCCTGAAAGAATGCATCTTCATCTCCAGCTTAACCCGAATCGGCTATTTGCCATATTGTCTCTCATCCTAGACTCGTTCCAGAAGAGAATCTTTGTAGACTGGTGGCACTGGTTTTTACAGGCCAGATGCCTTTTCTGTCACCCAGCCAATCTTTTTGCAGTGACTGAGTTAATATTTAATGTTTAGACACAGTCAGTTGGTAGTCGTCTATTGTCAGTCATCTTTGTATGTTTGTTTCGTGCATGAGGCATGGGTATTGTTACCAGTTGTGTCTGTGACTTTGTTTGTCTATCTGTGTGTGCGTCTGTCACACTCTAAAAGGAAAACAGGCCCGAGAAATATCAAACCAAAACCAGTAGAGATATATTCCGTGGCAAGCTTTCATCATGCATTAACTCTGAGGTCAAAAGGTCACAGGGTCATCTAGGCAGACCCATTGTGAGTCATCATATCAATACGTCGTGCACATTTTTTCTGTTTGTCGTTGTGCACAGGATATTCGTATAGTTTGTTGTGGTGTGAGGCTTCCTGTGCTGTCTTTCCAGTTGCTTTATGAGTGCTTCTTGCTGCGACAACGTGTGATAGACGTTGAACCACCAGCACCGTGATAATTTGTCGTTTTGCGGTTTCTGTTGTCACCGTAGCTGAAAATAAAAGTTGTAGTTGTGTCAGTGCTGATTTATATATGTGTATTTCCGTTCAGTACAAGTGTTGGGCTAGGGCTTTGGCAGTTTCTTGCTGTTTCACTTTTCCATGCTGTTCAGCAATGGCATTTTATGGGTGACCTACAAATTATTGTAGAATGTCGTGGGCCCCTAAATTTGTGGATCCGTGTTTGGCCCATCCATTCAAAGAATTAACGCTCCAGAGTGTTGCATGATTTGTGTTTTTGAAAAAAAAATGCGAGTCAAGAGTTTTGTCGCCGAATGAGGAAATGCAGCAACTTTGGCAGTCAGTGTGGATCTTTTTTGTGACAAGTTTGTGACTCAGTTTTGTATAAATGTGACAGTGACTACTTGACAGAATCAGCTAATGTGATGCTGTGAAAATAAAGTTCTTAGTTGAAGCTGAGATTTCTTTTTCGGTCATAAGTATACCACAGTAATCTCGTCAAGTCCGGTTCTTTTTTCCACCGCTTAACTTCAGGGCATCTACAACTCCTGGAAATCTCGTGGAATTTTGTTGCTGCTGCTGGATTAATTTATAACTAGCAGTGTAATTATTGTACACCCAAGTGCCCAGTAATTGTCAGCTAAACTATGCCAGCCACTGTTACCACATTTTTTACATCTTTAAAGCTAACCCAAATTACTGTGACTTGATTGTGATGAGCATTGACTCGAGCTCATCATCACACGCTCATATAAAAACATTTCAGAATTCATACTTGTATATGCACTGATAGTGCGACTTGCCATTGTTGATCAGTGTAAAAAAACCTACTGGAAATTTGTCAATGTGTCCTGGAAATCTCCTGGAAATTTGTTAGGCTGGATTTATAGACACCATGAAATAGTAGCCTACTAAAACTGCAGTTCAGTACTGTAGTTATTTAATTTGATTATTTATGTAGGTGCTTCTTTGAGTGTAAGCTCCTCTGAGTTGCAGAATAATGAACTAGATTTGACAAGAGTAACCTTAAGAGATCATCCAGCAAAATATTTCCAGCATTTTGTTTGTATCCATGTGTCCTAAATTGTGTTAAAAGCGCCATTAAACTCCAATTAACCAACCTTATTTAACTGTTTATTCTAGTTGAATTGACTGCGTACGTAATAGCAGAGTATGGTACGATTCAGCGAGCCCCTAAACAGTAGTGTGATTATGCCATGTGTTATGCGGCAATAAATGAGTTCATTCATTTATTTGGCTTGGGTTTACATGTAGTTAAAAACTAACAAAAGAATTAATGATAACAGTAAACTAAAAGACAAAAAAACAACTAGCATGATAAATCCAAATGCCGTTAAAGAATTGGTGAAATCAGTTCAGTGAGTTGTGACTTGAGGCATAATTTTTGGTGTGTACAGTACACCAAAGGTTACCAAATGTGTTCAGCCTGTTTAACTGCAACGGTGTTGTTAGCATAACTGCATTAGACTACTGAGATTTTATATATTGTTTTTATTACAAGCCTACAACACTGGTTTGATATTGAGTGTTATATGTGTTTATTTTTTTTACAAATGTGCAACCCTAAAAGAGGTGTGTAGGCTATGTAAAGAAACCTGACAGCAAAAACTTTGAGAGTGCCTACTCCACCTGGGCAGACAATCTTTAAAAGGAAAATGAGAAACTGTCGTTATGTCTGCATTTGACGACACACCAGTAAAACGAAATATACAAACACGATTGCATGTACAATAGCAAAACTAACAGTGGTGAGATTTTAAAAATCGAAACTATAAAGTCTGCAAAGTTTACAAGTGAACAAACTGAACAGTGCTATATGAAAATGTCAGAACTAACTGCACAAATATGTTCTCTTTCGGAAGAGTTGAAGGAGGATCACACAACATGCAGCTAATGCAGATTTATGTGAATAATGGCCATTTAAAGGAGTGTGTGTGTATATATATTTCTCGTATTGATGATGAATTAAAACTAAACTGGTGTGATATGTGAACTGTAAAAAAAATGAAAAGGGTGACAAAGGTGCAGAGATGGATACACAAGTGACGGCATTTTGAACGGTGTGACAGATCCTCGCTTGTAGCTTCTGTAAGACAACTTTCTGTTGGGATGCATCGTCGTGCCTTACGATGTGTGTTTTCTGGTCTGCAAGTGTGAGTTTTCGTGTCTGAAATGTTGTGTGTTCAATTGTCGTCACTGGCACTGCAGTGGTCCACTGGTCGTGTTGTGGATTTTAACTACCTAATGGGACGTTCATATTCTACTCATCTCTCGTCATCAGACTTCATCTCATCTGACCTTATTTCATCTGAACTGAGTGTGCCTTGATTCGTTGCAGCATGGCAAACTGGATCATGTGCTGCAGAGTGACCAGTTAGCCATGGCTGCAACCAACTACAGTGTGCCGAGTTCGGATGAAATAGGTCAGGTGAGATAAGTGATATTAACACTCCTTAAATAGGTCATGTGATTCGTTCTCACGTGATCAGGTCCACTGTAGGCAATCCTGAGCAGGTACAGAGTGAACACTAGTCCGAAAAAATGGCAAGGTCAGGAAACGGATCGATTCTGGAAAAATTGCATTGGTTAAACTTCAGTAAGTTGTTGAGGCCAATGTTTACGTGAATCAAATGATGTCACTATTTAGTATTACATAGCCCAAACCTTGCTTTCTTACAGTGCGTAGTGCATTTATACTGGCATTGATATATTCCTTTGATCTTAGCTGCCATTTGCTGGCATCTCTGTTCTCTCGTGAGTGTTACTGGAAAGGCCATTAGATTTGTTTGCCCTGGAAAAGGTCATCTGGAGATCACTCGCTGCATACTGAAGCCGACTATTCTTGCTGTATTCTGACGGAAAGAGCACTAGCTTCCCCCATAATGTGGACTACATCGTACAAGATGAAAGCTTAGTCTGCAATGTAGCATCATTTCACTAACCAACTACAGTCATCCTTGTCATAAATGCTATTTTCACACAAATATTGACCAACTCTTTAGTCGTTGAATTAACCAAATAAACCTTAAGAAATATCAAACATCTGTGATAAATTATTATGTGCAATACAGCCTAAATTTTGCTGAAACTGCATTAAAATCCTAACCAACCAACAGTTTATCACTAACTGACATATTCCTCTATAAAAATGGAATTTCTGTCAATACAAGGAATTTTCAGTTGTTCATGGTGGGTTTTTTTCCCAAAGGCCTTTCAGCTGGGTTGGATGGTGATGCATGCACTAAATATCTGGCCAAAGTGTAATTGTCTATCAGCAAATGTGTTGAATGGTCGTAGAACATGCTGTGGTACTGTTAGTTAAAGCTTATTGGCAGCCATGTCTGAGAGAGATTGTGAAATGCTGCTGTTTCTTTGTTATAAGAATTGCCAAGATCTTTACAACAACAACAACTAGAACTGCTTGTACAGCTGTTCATTGTTGTTGTTGGTGTTGTTGTCGTCGTCATCGTCACTACTGCTGTTGTTGCCGAGTTAATTTACTCGAGATAATGAGATTGTCGTAGTTGTCGAGACAGTTCAGTAGTGAGTTGAATGTTGTCGGTGAACTGTCACTGTTTGGGACACCACACAGAATGTGCATGGATGGACCAAAGTATCACATTTTTTATATTTTGGCCTTGAATTCACACTTGTTTCACTCTTTTATCATATTTCTGTATTTTTTTGTAATTTAAAGTTTTCTTGTTGCCTTTTTTGCTGTTTGTGTACATAATTGTTACATTTCTGCATCCAGTCAGGAATGTAATGAGCTGAAAGAAGTTTGCTTTGTTCTTAGCTTGATTTCCTCTTACACCTGGACATAATTTACGAGCACTTTTCTTTCTATACTTCGGACTTGTGTAGCATGAAAATTGATTACTTGGAAAAGTTATGTGTGAATTTATTAATAAAATTTCCTCAAAGTAGTCACCATAAGTCAGGAAACAAAAACATATGCTTTAATACCGGGGAGATCTTTCCTTCAGTACTTTTCCTGTTTCTAAAATATTATCTAACAGTTTGCAATGGCAGTGGAAACTAGGGAATTTGTCACCACTGGGTGCTTGGCTTTTTTACTCTTTTTATTTTTTTACCCTGGCTGATGATTATGATCTGTTGGTGGTTTCTAGTTTTTATGTGAATTGTAGGTTTCATTGATAAGACATATTTGTGTGCATTTGTATGTACAGAGTGGCCCGTTAGTATTAAGTTTACTCTCCTGAATAAATTGCAATCATTTGGTTCACAGTGATTTATTAATGTATGCACATTTTATATTTCAGTAAGAGTGTAAAAAATCTGTTAAAGGTTACACTTTATTTGTTGAATTGCAGTGACCTGATCATTTTGTTGAGCAGATCGGGAAGCTTCCAAACCACAGACGAACATAATATGATATCCTTATATTTACACTGATGTCATATATTTGTCAGCTAAGGTCAAGTTGCGCCATCCATACTGAACTTAAGTAGTCCTTAAATTTCCATGCATTTCAGTGGAGATTTAAGGACTGCTTAAGTTAAGTATGGATGGTGCAACCTGACATAAGTGTCATAATAGCCATATGTCATAAAAAGATAAAATGTGACTTGAGTTTTTGAAATGAAAACTAATTGGGTGTTCAGTAAGTTTTTCTAGAATTTCCATGCAAACATTTCAGTATGTATATTGAGAAGGCGCACAAGTTCGATTATCTGAAGCCTGGTGATATGTTGTTTCTAGCCATTTGGCCAGGGTTTATATTCTTAGTTTGCAAGCAGTTAGTTTCTGCAATTTTGCAAAGATTTTTGTATAAATTGAACCACGTTAAAAAGATTCTTGTATAATGTGATTATAATTTTTTTCTGGCATTCTTGTCAGTGCGAGTATGGTCGTGTTGTTGTGTGAAAGATGTGAATGTATGTTTCAGGTTTCATTGTGCAGGCTTTTTGTTTTATTTTGTTGACATTTTAACAGAGTTGCTGAAACGGAGTGTGGTGGAGGTTTATACACCGATGTTAGAATGGATGATGGGGTGTTGGTAGAAGATCATATTGTGTGTGGCTTTTGCTGTTGTTCGCTCATTTTTGTGCGCGGATCTGATTGCATTTCATTTTGTTGTTGTGCGTTCGAGTCAGAGTTTGAATTTTTGACGAGGTTCTGGGGTCATTGTGTCGAGCTCATTAACCGGCCCCGACTAAATTGTTTTATATGTCAAATGACACAGTGGGTTTCTTGAAAAATGTGTCGGAACTATCTTAGAAGCAAAGTAACGGATTAAACTCGGTAATAAAAGTACAAGGTGTCTGATACTTTGCAGATTAGAAGTACAGCTCTTCTTTTGAAACGCTAATTTGTTGAGGGTGAAGTTGGGATATAAAGTGTCTGCCAGTTCAGTGGTCTGATCTTTTTTTCTTGCAATGGTTTCATGTTTTGTTGGCAAGCTCAGAAGAAAGCTGCTCGTCGCCAGAACATAGATATAGGTATTTTTACAACTGCATGTGTGCGATGTGGGATAGTTCAGGTCGATTTTTTAAAGTCACCCTCTGTGTGTAAAAGTATCCACGCCGGCGGTAGTCGATGCGTGGGTAGAGTAATCAGTTGCACCTGTGATTTTATGTCTGTGCGTTTGTGTGTGTGTCCGCGCTCTAAAAGCAAAACGACTTGAGCTATTAACGCCAAACTTGGTAGACATTCGGTGCACGGCAGTCGCTCAGCATGCATTGACCCTGAGGTCAAAAGGTCACGCGGTTGTCGATAAAGCGCTGCCGGCGTGGGTATGCAGGTCGATACGACTGCTTAGGTTTCTGTAGTTACGGTACGTAGATGATGAGAACGAATTGAAGCGAACTGTCAACGGCCACGTTTCGGTTATTCGTGCGATGACCAATGTCGTCGATCTCACAGGATTATTGGGGGACATAAAAAACGTTAATTTGTTGAGAGTCTGGGGACGGAAGTCCCCCAGAAGCTGAAGCTTTTTTTGTGAAACTATACACATAATATTTGCATTAAAATACAACAAACAGCAGTTGTTGCTGTTACTGGATAAAATAAACCTTCACATAGTTTCTTGTGCTCACTCGAGTCGACATCCTAAACGTTATCACTTCTAAAATATTGGGGGGACATAACCATGGACGTCCCCCCTTTATAAATATCGGAGGGACATGTCCCCCTGTCCGTAGGGATCGACGCCCCTGGCGATGACTGTATGTTTCTGTGAGCGCGCGTTTACTGTGATACATTCGAAACAACGGTCGGTGTCGTGTTAACGGCTGACCTTAGTATAGTTGGTCCGCTGATACTGAAACCGTGTCATTAATGATAAAAGACGCGTGGATGTGATCAGACGCAACCTCTTACGTCTGTTTGTTTCGTGGATGTAAAAAAATGCGTTTTTTTAAATTCTTGTCAGGTTTGTTTACGTTTTTAACCTTTAAAATCTTTTTTAACGATTTTTAAATCAAATCATTTATTGACAGAATATACATAGTACAATAACAGTTTTCATTAGTGAAATAATTCAAATATATGTTCTGAAGGACAGTAAGGCTAAAGTAATCAGCGCTTACAACTGCCCTTTATTATAAAAACATCGTCATAAATGTAACTCAGAGTAGTATTTTTGTAATATTTTGCATTGTTTGCTACGCTGCTTTGCCTTTTAATCAAACAGTCGAAATAGATTGGCAGTGCAGCATGTTAAAATGAAAATACTGGAAGTACAGTATGCAGGAATTGCATTATTTTACTTACTTCATATCTTCGTCTGTCATCTGAGCAGTATCTTCACTCCTTGGACGTTTTTATGACGTGTTTAATTTTTTTTTATATTTTTTTCACGTTTTTAATGTTATTTAACGTTGTTTATTTTATATTTAAAGTTTTTTGACATATAATTATTTATTAAGTATTATATAATCGTACACAGGTTACAAAAAAGTTGAAAAGAAAGTATACAGTAAAACTAATGAACCTGGGAATAGACCTAGCTCATGGTAAACTTAAACCACACCATAAGGGTATACAATAACTATAACAAATTCTTGCTATCTCATTATTAGCTATGGCTTGGTGTCCATTTGTCCGTCCTTCACAGGCCTGTATTGTATCGAAACGGCTGGATATATCAAGCTCTATTTTGGCACTGAGGGAGGCATTCCTTGACTTATCCCATCCAAACATAACGGCACTTACCTCTGGAACTTTTATCGAACTTTGGACTTAGCCGAAGAGTTCCGCCACGGCCCGTCGTTACTGCTGTCAACAGTCGACTACCGACAGTCGCTAGTTTATCATACTGACCGTCCGCCTTTGTGTACAATGCTATGTACGTGACACAGCATGTGGGCAGGTTTGTTTTCGAGCTCAATCGATCCGCAACTGAATGGCGGTGCCTTGTGTGAAAAATCATTATGGGCGAACTTATTTTGAGGAATTTATGCCGACCTGACTCAGGTGTGCAGGGTTTTTTTGAGACACAGTGTAAATTACGACTACTTGTGGCAGCAGGTAGGCCCTACTGTTTTGACTCTCTTTTGTCTGTGAGCAGGATAACTAAAAATTTTTAATGGAATTTATAAAATAAGTCATCGGTTACTTGTCATCGTCCGTGCGACGCTATGTTATGGCGGTAGCTGTCAACCTGTGTCTGTCCGTCTGTCTGTCACAATTCGGTGTCCTACCGAAATGGCTACACGCGGTACGTGTGATGAGCGTGATGCATCACGTCGCGCGGGTCCCCCGGCGGCCGCTGAGACTACCGCCTATCGATGTGCTATAGTCCGACTGCCGTATCCCAATCCACGCTCCGGTCCGTGGCATCAAAACGATCAATAGCAACGATCAGCATCTTATTAAGCCTACTGGCTGCGTCACCGACCCGTTGGCGGGCCGGACCAATAGCGTCTAACTTCGACTCGACAGCCGGACGACGGCAGAAGATGGCGTCGATACAGCTGGCTACGTTGTTGATGCTGACGGTGATCGCCGACTGGGTCTGGGTGAGTTTGACGTTCAGCTTTCTGGCGGCGATTTTCAGACGACTGGTAGGCCTACTGTGGTAATGTTTTGCTTGTAGGCCTACGTGTAGGGCGTTGGGAATAGAAGCATCAGTTTTATAG
>Ga0209782_1002476_pt1 | contig 10307 bp, 4 predicted proteins | sample WorMetmaBAHAMAS1_FD_187390 | JGI IMG/M metagenome (GOLD analysis project Ga0209782, IMG submission 187390) | Marine gutless worms symbiont microbial communities from Max Planck institute for Marine Microbiology, Germany - Inanidrilus... | ecosystem: Host-associated > Annelida > Digestive system >...
GCACCACAAACATGGAACTCTCTCCCTGCTGACATTAGATCCTGCGTTACCCTACAGACATTTAAACGCCATCTCAAAACCCACCTTTTCCCTCATTCTTAACTGGCGCCACAAGCGCCTCTGCATAGGACACTATGGCGCTATACAAATGTTGTATTATTATTATTATTATTATTATTATTATTATAAGTGCCGACTTTGCTCTACTACGTGCGGTCGCTGAGCTAGTAGTGCATAATCGCTGCTCATCACCGCGATTGTACTTGCCGCGAAATTTTTACTAGGCCTCAGTCGGTGAGTGCCACAGTAATTGAGTTAAATAATTGCAGATGAAACGCCTGTTGTCACAGCTTCATAGCATATCCGCGGCCGCCGGAGATCAAAGGTACCACGCTCGATTGCTCGATAGGCAAGCCCCTCGCCCCCCAACACACGCATCGCGAGACTCGCCCGCCTCGCCTGAGGTATTTAGTACGCGGGCGATTGTTTGCGTTGCATAATTGAGTGGCAATTAACTAATGGATGAATGACTAAATGCATACAACATCAAAAAGTAACAAAAAATTACAATTTTTATTCTATTTAATTTTGCTAAGTTGCATGCTGAGCAATGTAATTAGTGCTGAAAATCAAACTTTTATCCTACTTTTGCAACACTGACAACATCGTGACGTTCACATGATGTAAATATTATTTAATTTCCTTTCCAAATTGCTAGAGTTGTTTCAAGTACTCGAACTATTCGAAATTACTGAAAATAATTTAAAAACTTACCATGTTAACACTTACGGTTTTATGTTTTATATTTGATTTTATATTTCTTTATTTCTTTGTTTGTTGTGTGCTGCTGTTTTGTTCCTTCTGTCATATTGTGTTATATATTATTGATACACATTGCTTTATCATAATACTTTAACATTGTATGTGTGCATTTGTCACACTCAATAAAAAGATTACTTACTTACTTATGTACCACATAACTTACCATGTACGGCCTCACTAACCAAACATCAACCAGCAAAGCCTAGGGCTCAGTGGACTGATCCAAGAAGAAGCCGATCCGGTTGTTCCTGACCTTTTCTAATGATTTTTTAAAGGCATTGATGCTGATTTACATGTAGAGCTGGCTACGGGTTTGTATCCACCTCACTCTGATCCAGCTCGTTCCATCTATTTATAACCCTGTTTGAATAGAAATACTTCACAATATCCCTTGTACACGTGACCTTTTTAACTTACAAGATTGACCTCTTGTACCTTTATTATTTGTATCCATTACAAGCAAAAGTAGGCCTGTAAGCAAGTAAGAATGATCATAACATTCAGACTAAAAAACTAAAAACTTATACCATGTACGGCCTCACTAGCCTCAACCAGCAAGGCCTAGGGCTCAGTGACTGATCCAAGAAGAAGCCCATCCAGTTGTTACTGACCTTCTCTAATGACTTTTTAAAGGTGTTGATGCTAGGTGCATCCACCTCATAATGGATGTGTTCCTCTGATCGTCATGAGAGTGGGACGCCATCGTTGGTGAGTCCATAATCAACATGGTGAGAATCGATGAACGTTCTTTAAAGCCAAGGATGGGGCTGGATCCATCCAACACTGTGGCACGACGTGTGCCTGAGTTCTGTCTGTCTGTCATCTGGAGAAAGACTTAAATATGCTGTCGCGAGGAAAAGATTGACCTTGGCAGTAAATACAAGAAACTCTGAGAGACCGCGCGACGCACTTGTCAGTAGAAATTCTGCAACTACAAGATATCCCTATCGTGTGGAATTATTTGCGTGATCCTGCGTTTAGCCGTTTTTACACAATACCGGAGTGTGACAGACACGCACAGAGAGACGGACGGACAGATACACGAAGACGGCATGTACTACGTTAGCATAGCGTCGCACGGTAAAAATCGACCATATTGCACTGCCCACCAAGTATAATTACCAGGCAACGAGCGTTGGTTGATAGCAAATTGTTAGGCAGACCAAGAAATGTCGGTTATTAGCACAATGATATATCCATTGTGAAGCTATTATAGCTTCACAATGGATTGATCACTTTTGATGAAATTTGGAATGATAATGCATCTCAACCCTGCAGACCTTATATCTGGAAGATCGAAAAAAAAATATATGAAAATTATTTGCATTGATATTGCCAACATTTTATTAGGCTGTTGCATAATGGCCAACCCTAGTTTAAGTGCTATAGAATGTACTGTAATTGATAATAAAACAGCAAATACACTGTCTCTAAAAAACGACACTGACGTTGCACACTATAACTTCAATGCACATCAGCCGATTTCGGTAATATTTGACAGAGGTATTGCTGAAAGAATAGGCTATTAAAGGGTAATTTGTTATCCCACCTCTCTTAACTAATGTCTCTGCTCTACCTTGGGAATTATAAACCCCGAAAATGGGTCTTTTCAGTCATGCTCGAAAATGACACTGCTTTGGCTTGCTATATCTTCGACATTTATCGACCAATTTTGTTAATGTTTTGTACACAATAAGGTCATATAATTAAACGCAGTATGCAAATAATTATTATTTCTCGACTAGCCATTTTTGTGTAACACCAGTTCGTCAACAAGATCAATGCTGGTGCTGCGTCATCTGCTACTGCCGGGACGATGGTCGACCAACCAGTAACCCATAGCTATTGCAATAACTTGTAGACACTGGTGACATTTTAGCTTTTTCTGGGAAACTCATTGACTAAATTCCTAGCATTGTATCCTTTTAACTCAAACAAATTTTTAATCAGAATCTTATCTTCTTTAATAAATGGCATGTTTACAAACAACCAGTGACGTTGAAAATGTGTCATTTCTGCCTTCGTAATTTCGCAGCCAATTAAGTAAGTAATAGCAAATGGACATGATAAATTAAATAGACTGATGTCAGCTCAAACACCACAGCTATTTTCTGCCAAAAATTATTAAAATTATTAAAATTGAATGATGAATCTGGAAGATATAGCAAGCCAAATCGGTGTTATTTTCGGTATACAGCATGACTGAAGAGACAAATTTCTGGGGTTCATGTTTACCCAGGTAGTGCAGAAACACTAGCAAGGGGAGGTGGGATAACAAATCACCATTTAACAGCATACTCACTCAGCAACGTCTCTGCAAAAGATTACCAAAATCGGTTAATGTGCATTAAAGTTATAGTGCGCTACGTCGCTGTTGTTTTTTTGAGACACCGTATATAAATCATAAAAACTGCTGTTTATCTACGCATCAAACACTGCAAAAATCGTAAAAAGGTTATAATACTCCGCATTACAATGACATATAGGCGATGTGATGGTGGGTAATGTCCCCTTTTAATGATTTTTCCAGTTTTTGATGTGTGGCTATTAACAGAGTGGATAAACTGCAGATAGAGACATAATTACAATGGAAGACAAATAGGAAATCATATTTGGCCTGTTGATTGGTATGACTACCAATGACCTTGAGTGAGTTTGAAGGTGTCTTTTGTTGTTTGAAACCTTTGTAATACCTATAACTCATAAATAAAGTGTGATTCAACTACAAAATGTTTACCCAAATTACAAAGCGCACATGGCCTATGATTTAAGCTTCATTCTCAAAAGTAAAGGAGTTCTCAAGTCACAGACAATCATGTTAACTTAAAAAGTGGTAGTACGGTATCTAAAAAATGATGCTAGATAGAAATATGGTAACAGCAGTCCACTAACAGGCCTGTCTAAAAGCAGCAATTGTGATGACCTTGGGTGTATATACTTCAAGGTTATTTGTCGGTTGCTATCTTCTTTTAAATGGGACGATTCGTAGTTGCAAGATTTCTACTGGCAAGCGCGTCGCGCAGGCGCTGTGTAATAGCAGAGCTTCTTGTCTCAGTACTACCAAGAGAATCAGTCTCTTTCACAGTTGCAAATGTACACCGTGTCCCTAGAAAATGAAGTCAGCAAACTCGTGGCAGTAACTCTGTCAGATCTTCAAATATTAACTGATTCTAAAATTTTGTTTCATGATTTTTCAATCGCTTTTACGGTTGTTTACCAATTACAGTTAAAGGTTTTTCAACTTTTTTGAGATGTAGTTTCTCAAAAGGTTGTGCATTTTCACTGATGCAGTCTTTGTTTGCAATAGCTAAATTTCTTCCACGGTACTGAAATGAACATATTGTGCATTGTTGCCAGGAAGCAACATGGAAATCGATGAGGAAATTGAGCAATGTTCCAAGGAACTGATGCAGTGTGTGTATGATTTGGAGCTTGATCGTGCCAAGCTGCTAGTGGACAGACTCAGCAGAGAAAAACGTGCAGCAGTTGTTAACAGTCGAGACAGAGATGGTGATACGCTGCTAGCAGTTGCTATATCCAGCAGAAGTTTCCATTTGGTAAAGTTTCTTCTAGAAGAATGCGATGCCGATACGAACATGCGTTCAGGTATATGTGATAATCGTTTGACACCGCTAGGATGTGCCGTGCATTATGACGATCTGAAAATTGTGAAGTTTCTCATCGAACATGGAGCTGAAGTTAATGATATCGGCAGTGATGACCATGAGACGCCAGTACTTATTGCCTGCGAGGGAATTGACATTAATATGGTCCGCTGTCTGGTCGAGAATGGTGCTGACATACACCTCTCAGACATTGATGGTACAACATGCCTGATGAAGTCAGCCTCGAAAATAGACATTTGCCAATATCTACTTGAACTGGGTGCTTCAGTTAATGCCGTGGATAAGTATGGTGAAACGGCACTCTTCAAAGCCATCAAGAGAGGAAGTCTGGATACAGTCCGTTTACTAATAGACCATGGCGCTGACACCTCTCTCTGTTCTGATAGCGGTGATGATATCCTTCAGTACACTGCACTTCATGGACATGCAGATATCGTTGAATACTTTATTAGAGAATTAAAACCAACGGCGCAAAGATGGGCTGATGCCTACTCACTACTTGGAGCATACTTGGTGGGATACAATGCTGACGAAGCATTAGCTTTCTGGATTAAGGCGGTGAACATTCGAATCCAGGAGCTAACGGCAGATCAAGCCAAAGAAGTTTCTGTTGAGCCAAACCCGGTGTACAATAATGCTGTTGAAGCTAGAAGTACTGAGACATTGGCAGCTATTGCCAGCAATGTTGATGCAATGCAGATGCAGGGTCTTGTAGTTCGTGAGCGCATTCTGGGCCTGGCTCATGGTACTACTATCAAGGGACTGTACGGATGTGCAACATATTACCGCAATCGGGGTGCAAATGACCGCTTTATTGCCATAGCAAAATACGCATTCCAGAAAAATTTCTCCAAGGTTCTCGACTTCAATATATTTCCTGAGCTCGTCCTATGGTTCTGTGAAACGTTCAACAAGGATGCTGCTAATGTTCATTTTGCTGATGTATTTGAATTGCTTGAAGTAACAGTGGCAGGGATTAAACAAGAGACTTTGCGATCAGTGAATGATTTCTGGCCAATGACACTTCAGTCGTTAATTCACCTTGTGCACCTGGCTTTTTGCCTTGTGCCAAATGATGAAGAAAGATCATCCATTCACCAGCTGGTTCAGGCTGTGGTCCAGACCAGATGTCGTACAAAAGATGGTTATACACTTCTTCACCTAGCCATCGATCCAGCGTCATCTTTTATCTGTGATGATGAATGGTGCTCAGACCTGCCAAATAGTGCCATAGTGGAGGCTCTGCTCATGGCTGGAGCATCGGTAGACTCAATGGATGTGGACAGGAACACACCATTGCATGTAGCAGTTTTGAACAAGTCGGAAATATCAAGACAAGATGTTTGGTTACAGGTGATAAAGCTACTTCTGCAGTATGGGGCTCACGTTGACTTTGCCAATGCAAACGGTAAAATTGCATCTGATATGCTGCCATCAACTATCAATGTTTTTAACTACCTCAGTCTCGAGTGTCTTGCAGCGCGAGCAGTCCGCAAGCATCAGCTGTCCTATCGTGGGATTGTTCCAGCCAATGTGGCTGACCTCGTCAACAGGCATTAAACTGTTTTGATCTCATCTGAATGCTCTGAGACAGAATAACTCGAATGTCATTTAAGCACAAGTCAGACATTAACATTGTAAAACATTTTGTTTGTATTTTGTGTTTCATTGCATGTATTTACCTTTTTGCATGTGCCACTTTGTTTTTCTTTTTGCGTTCAGCTGCACATAGAGGCAAAATAAACTTCTCGTTTCACAGTTTGTAAATAATAAAACACAGGAACAGGTTCAAAAGAAACATATCTGTTACTCTGTAGATGTGACTTATTTTCTTTGGTGTTTTGACACTGGCAGTTTTGGTACAGGAAGGGCATCCAGTTTGTAAAATGCATGCCACCTATCCAAAAGTTTCTCTATCAGAACAGGTGCAGAAATAATTGAAGTTGAATATTGTAATATGTTTTTATTCTTAATTGTGAGAAAAATGTGCATATTTAACATATTTTATTTTTGGTTTAAATGTTCAAACTCTCTGATAGTAATTGTTAACTGGCTCATTGGCACTTTGAAAAACTGCAAATGTTTCACCAACACATTTGTTGTGAACAGTTTTGATTTTAATGTGGTACATATATGGTGTCCCCATAAAAATACCTCTTAAGGTTTATCATTAAGATATTTAAAATAATTGTCTTATGAAAAGAAAATTGGTGGGATTATTATTGTAAAATAAATTTACAGAACTTGCTGAAAATGTGTCTGTTGGCTGTTTTAATGTCTGTTTGGGAAAATAATACTAGCTGATTTCTAAAGTCAAAATTTGCATCCTCGATTAAAAAGGTAGAGTTTTCAGTTCACATACTCGTTACCGAGCGATGAGCCGAGAGTGGATTCTGGTGTACAGGCAGTCAGCCCACAGGTGATTTTTCACTCAAGCCATCCACTTGGCGGTAGGCTGCCATTACTTTATACCAGGCCTGCAGTTAACTCCATAGTTTTCACTAGATGTCACCACACATCCAATACCAGCTTACTACTCATTTATTGACTCCATAAGGATGAAAGGCTGAGTTGGCCAGGTCATTCTCAGTATATGCTGCTAAACAGATGTTGAAAGGGGTGTTTTTGTATTTGCAATTTGTAAACAGTTTTCTTGCTCAGTATGTAGTTTGTTAGTTGTACTTGATTAAAGAGTAATTATTTTGCATCAGTATCATGGGTAGTTTCACTGAAAAACATATTTCAAACCCAGACATCGCATGAGCAGAAACTTGGTGTAAAGGGTTGTTGTGAGAAAAATGTGCATATTTATCATTTTATTTATGGTTCAAATGATCAAAAAAATTGATGGTAATTGCTAACTGGCTCACTGGCACTTTGAAAATTGCAAATTTTTTACCAACACGTTTGTTGTGAACAGTATTAATTTTAATGTGGTACATACATGGATTGGCAAAGGCCATCGTTGTAGCATACCAAAAAGAAGATTAGCTATTGATAAGTCTTTTTACTGAGACACCCTGTATATGTGTATTACAAATGGAGTGTCAATGCATATTCATATTTTATGTTGATTGAAGTTGAACAGAAATATATAGATAATTTGTTTGCAAGATTTGTAGTTCTTTATCAGATATATTTAAGATATACAGGGTGCGCCAATAAAAAACAATCCCTTAGGAAAAATTCATTATCTCAGTTACTGTAACAGATTTTTTCACCAAATTTACAGCTTCACAGAGGAGGATTCTAGCCACATACATAGCAAATTTTGTTGCAATATTTGCTATGGTTTAAAATTTACAACCATTTGAACTTAAAAGTACAGTTTTCTATTTGAACCAGTAACTAAAGTGCAATTCTGATGTAAAAAATAACAGAAAATGCACCATATGGATGTGCCAATGGATTATCATGTGTGAAATACTATGCTGGGACACATGACAAAGATGGCCAACGTAATGCTGAGATGAAAGACCATTTTGTCTGTGATACAGAATGATTTGTTTCACGAGCTCATTGATAAGAAATTTGTATCATTTTGCAACAGATTTTGATCGTGTGTCACTGCAACTGCAAGGCACTGGCATTGAGAACAGTCTATTTAAATACAGATTGAGCTATAGACATCTGACATTCATGATTGAAACATTTTAACTGTTGATGAAAAGCTGTGAAAAATTATTTATTATTCATGCATATTCAATGTGCAACTGCATGTTCACTTGAAAAAGTGAACTTTAAATTTTAAACTGCTGTATCTGAGGAACCATATCAATTATTTTAATAAAATTTGCAGTATATGTTGTGTGAACACTCCCATATAAAGTCTGAAAGTTTGGCTCAAATCCGTACTATCATGGCTGAAATACAGCATTTTTTCTAGGGGATTGTTTTTTATTGGCGCACCCTGTAGATATCTTTGCCCACTGGAGGAATGGCCATAACTACATTGCATGATCAGGCCAAGAGCGAGCATGGCTCACTCTTCCTCTGATGATATAACAATCTTGTATATACTTCTCGCTTACAGCTTCGTAAATGACATTCATGTTTTTTTTTCTTATTATGGCAAGGCAAATAGAGCATATACTCTGTTACTCAATAGCTGGCAGCATTGGGTCAAAGTCTGATATTAGTGATTTACATGCCTTGTTTATTCTGTCACTGTGGCAATATTTAGCTGCATGTACACGTATTGAGCTGAATTTTGATAGGAAATATATAGAACCGGTTAATGGTAAAAACTAGCCAGTTTAAAACCAGTTGTAACAGGTGGCAGTGCCATAGCAGTAAAACAGCAATCAATTTGGAAAAACTCCACCAAATGCTAATTATGCCCTTACCAGCAAAGTGTTGTTAACTAGAATACCTAGCGGTATATGGTCGCGCCTCTACGTGTGTTTTAACACATGGTCAAAAGTTTGACCCTGAATCCTTATATGAGCATATTTAATTTGAAACTTTCACCCATATATGGTCAGCAAATATCAATTTTAGACCCCCCTTACATTTGACTTTTTGGTCCGTCTTGGTCTGAAGTTTCACCCTATGGGTGAATTGCGGGGAGGGGGGAGGTCGGTTGGGCCTCAGACACGTTTTTTATGTTACGGACAGAACGTGACTACTTGAATCGCGCCTCGCAGCAATGTGCGAGAGGCGCGACTAAAAAGTAATAATTCAATCTAAATGTGGCTGTAACACGGCATTAATGAGTCATTTTGGAAACAGTTGTAGAGCATCGGCCATACCGGCCACGCGTCGCTCTTCATTGGGCGACCGCGCCTTCGCCGTGGCCGGTCCGCCGCGTGTTTGGAACACTCTGCCCGATGCGATCCGGCGGTGCTCATCGCCCGACTCTTTCAAACACTCACTGAAAACTCATTTATACATTTAGTGTTACTTTTAATACTTTTATAGGATTGCTAGTTTCTAGTGACTTTACTTACGGCACTTTAAATCCAACTATTTTACATTACATTACATTTTACATTACATCTAGACTTGCAGCCACCAGTTTGCTATGTGAATTTGCTGGTAATGTACTCGATAAGTCTTATTAAAGTGATACTTGCTATATTCGAGCTATAACTTGGTCACCGTCACACTTGGTTGTAAACTGGCCAGTTTTGGCTCTTGATATTTTAGTTTTATTAGTAATATTTAATTTTGAAGTTCCATGTTAGCCTGTCCAATATTTTTTTTCTAAAGTTTGAAAGGATTTTAACCTTAATGTGCATTTTTATATTTTGGCACTGCAATCATTATGCAAATTTTAGCCTACTGTTTGTAAACATACCTGACAGAATAATTTTAAATAAATTTAAAATTTTACCCACTGTTGGAGTTTAGACAGCGTCTTGCATTCTCCTACCAAATTTCCTGCAGATAGATTGTACCACTGCACGGAAACAGTGTGCAAATGTAGTTTGTATGTGTAATATCCTACGAAATTTTGTTGTCTTTAGTTAAAATATTGCGAAAAGTGGTCATTTAAAATTTTGTTTATTTCATTTTTACCGCGCGAGGCTATGCTAAGCGCGGTATTTGCCGTCGTCGTGTGTCTGTCTGTCTGTCTGTCTGTCTGTGTGTGTGTCTGTGTGTCTGTCACACTCCGGTATTGTATCAAAACGGCTATACGTAGGATCACGCAAACAACGCCGAATGATAGCCCCATGATTCTAGTTTTCTGATGCCAAAGATCATGGCGAAATTCGAACGGGATCACCCCCTACGGCGGCGACAAATGCAGGTGGGGTGGGTTAAAATTGGTTACTTTCGACGAAAAACGCGCTATAACTCGAAAACGGTACAAGATAGACGTATAGTTTCTATTAAAGTAATATAGGAAGTCATATG
>Ga0209782_1002477_pt1 | contig 10307 bp, 5 predicted proteins | sample WorMetmaBAHAMAS1_FD_187390 | JGI IMG/M metagenome (GOLD analysis project Ga0209782, IMG submission 187390) | Marine gutless worms symbiont microbial communities from Max Planck institute for Marine Microbiology, Germany - Inanidrilus... | ecosystem: Host-associated > Annelida > Digestive system >...
GTCCGAGCATTTCGTTCCTCGTTTTTTTTATGACCGACTGAAGTTGTCGGAGCGCTCGGATTTTCGTCGGAGTTTTGTACTGGACAAGTGCCACGCCCGTTTGTTTATTTGTTTATTTCTTTGTGCGCCATAACGAAAGATGGATAATTATGACGAAAAGTATGTATTTGCGCTGTATTTTGTTACGTTAACTGATGCTAAACAGTTGTAGGCCTACTTATTTTAGATAGACTTTCAGTTCGTAACTGTATCAACTGTAAACTGCATTATAGTTTGCTTTAAACTTTCCTGTCTATTTACTTTGACGTTGCTAGTAGTTGCTAGTAGCAACGCTGTATCGTTCTTTTATTCTGGGGCAGATTAATCTTGCCTACGTCGTACCGTCTTAGACTAGATTAATCTAGTCTGGAATAAAAAAACGCAGCCATTGTTGTTAGGCCGCGTCGCCGATATAGCGTAAGCGGAGCTGTTGGTACAGATCAAGTTCCATCTGCGTTCTGTCTGTCCGTCTGTATGTCCGTTGTAAAGCTTAAATTCCACGGAAGCAGTTTTTCAATCGTAGCATTTTCGTAGCATCCTCGTGACATCCTCGGAGGATGTCGCTAAAAAGTCACGAGGAAATCGGGCGTGTCGGACCTGTCGGACGAGGATGCTACGAGGATCCTCGCGAGGGAAATGGTCCCGTGGAATTTAAGTTTAACGACGCATAATTAAACGACCGTGTATTTTGGGAAAAAAATGGCAGACGTAACTCATGAAAGGCAACGCAACGTAAGCACCGGACGGTCGGGACGGATACTGTATGCTCCTCGAGCTTAGTTAATTGTGTTAGAATCGTGTGCGCGCGACTCACGAGACAATTATAACGCACCCGATGTGAACATTCCCAGCTTAATCAGCGTGTTTGACGCACTGCGTCCGGTGTGAAAGAACATTAACTTCAATACGTCGAAGTGTGACTGTCTGGCAAGCGCCGAATAGCGGCGAGCCGGCGACCATACACCTCTATACTGAATTGGCAGATTGACAAATGAAGCCGTTCTTAGGCGGCCAGGGTGTCGACCGTTGCATTCATTAGCTCGACATTAGCGTGAAGTGGTGGATCAATAAAAGATTGCGTTCTTGAAATGCATGGCAAAGACTAGCGTACAGTCCGCCCGGCCTAACAGTGTCGATCCATATATATTTTGCGAACGCAATATATAGGCTGTCACGCTTTACGAGCATGACGTCCGTCTATCCGTCAGTCTGCGTGTCTGTCTGTATATACTGTACGCTGGTGGATTGTGATCACGTAGTGGAACAAAAAGTAGAAATCGGCACATGTGTCAGCTGCATGCATGCCGAAGCCGACCCAGATCGTAATATCGTGATCCGGGATTCTACTGAGGAATACCAGTTGGGTATGGAAAGTGTGGAATTTTGCACTTCGGCGGCAATGATCTCACAAACGCTGCAAGCTATCATTACATCAATAGGCTATGGAACACTAAAAAAATTGCACTCGGCGAACAGACTGCAGACCTGTAGCGCTACCATCTGCCACTGTGGGCGTCTCTATGACTACCGGAAGTGCCCGAAATCACGTTTAGAACCCGCAGTTATAGACACAGACGCTACGGCTGAGCAAGCGACTAGTTTCATCGCGCAAATGAACTGCAATTTATAGGCATAACATTTTGGATGTACCGGTACGTCAGCACTCGGCGGAGCGGCAGTAGGGACAACGTGCAGAGCTGTGGGTGCTACACATACACACGGAAGCTACGGTGTGACCGTGTGAGCTTCTATACGCGAGTTTTTGAGTGCACTGGATGATAAATGTTACAAATTACAATTTTGTGCACTATTACATTTGTCACGACTCACGAATGGCCGAGTAACCGCTTTTCGCGCAAAACCGGTGTTTAGGCGTTGCTTTTTTCAGTTTCTCGTTCAACTTACCCACTTTTGGATTTATTTCCGCTAAGATTCTGTATGTTACTAAAATGAGAAAATAACTAGCTCTAGCACTTCTGCTGTTGATTTCTTTTTATCTTTTTAGTGTCGTACGAAAGTGGTAGTGTTGTGGATAAGGCAAGGTGAAATATCAACGCTTAATGGATTATTTAAGATATGGATAGCGGTAGGTTCCTAGGTTCAGATCGGCGATCAGAAATAAGGAAGTAAAAAAATGGTGGCTTCACATCGGGCCGACCTGAAGTCAAGAGGCTGAAGAAAAATTGATAGTTTTAGATCGCCGATCTAAACCTAATCATTGAAATTGATAGCCTAAGATCTCAAACTCAGTGATTAACTAGGTTTACAGATACTGTCCATACAATTAACAACATGCAAAGGAAAAGTTAAATAAAATCTGCAAATATGTTGAAGCATCTTGTCACACAAAACATTACCACATGTAGTTTGTAAATAGTCATCTAAACACATGAATATCACAAACAACCAGTTATGCACTGGACAGACAGATAGCATCGCATGGGTAAAAACATGACTGTGCATTGCTGTTATATAATCAGTAAGTGAATCTAAAAACTAAAATTTGTGTTAAAAATGATAGAGCCAGTGAATCTTATGTTTGAAGGTAGGCCTATTCTAGTTTTAATTTGAGATCTAAAGCTATAAATTTCTGTGCCATACTTCAGATTAGCCCGATCTGAAACTAACATATTTTGCACATAATTATGATGATGTTGCCTGTTGCTGACTGTCAACTGACTGTGGTGGTAAAGGCCTGTCTCCAGACAGTCGTGCTGGCACCGTGCAGCAATGTATTGTCATTTTTTGTCATAACTTAGTTATAACTAAGTGTCACAGTCAGTCATGTTGAGTGGGAGAGAAGATGCGATTGACATCTTTTATGCTGGTGTGACTGTAAAGGGCCATTCACACTATATATGATGTGCATGTCCATGTGTAGTGTGAATGACATCATTGCTTTTAAGTTTAATGAGTTCATGCATATCTGGGTCTGTATAATGGTATCAAAAGGTTTCATTCAGGAGGAATAGTAAATGACAAAAATAAAAATAACTCATGAAACTGTAAAATTCGTTAAAGAAAACTTTATCGAAAGCCAGTTATGTCCAAGTGCGGGACAGTGTCTAGAAACTGCACTTTGAGTTCCAAGACTAGGTGTTGAGATCACACGACTGTGAAATTTAATTTATTTAGTTGTTGTCACGGTTGTCATCATTACTGATAGGATTTGTATAAAGCTGTTGTTTTTGTGTTATTGTCAGCTAATGTGATATATTGATATACAACATTTGTTTCTTGTTGTACAGGGTTCACATGAGAAGTAGGAAAACTTTTTATGTGGTTATTATTGCCATCATTATTAGTTTGATACTTACATTGTGGTATTATGGTTACAAAGAAAATGTTTTAAGATCAGACAAGCAATTTTCAACTGCTGTGAAGGAAATTAAAAGTCAGTTTTTGTCTGGAACTGAACAACAAAATTATGATTTTCATGAGTTTGCTGAGAATTTGAAGAAGGCTTCATCGAAGACATCACAGGATAGCAGACATGTAATTTCTCCTTCAAGTATTAGCTACAATGTTCATATTCCAGTTGTTAATGTACCAGGCATTAACTGTGCTGCACTCTTTAATGGCAGCATTCGAGATATTGCTCAAGCCCATGTGCGGGAGGAGAAATGGCCAAAACAAGCAATTTCTGATCACATATATGTGACTGCAGCAGCTGATTGCACATGGTATATTAGCCAACGACGGTTTACAATGCAGCCACTGTCAAGCGAAGAGGCAGACTTTCCTCTGGCATTTAGCATTCTTATGTTTCGTGATGTTGAACTTTTTGAACGACTTCTGCGTGCTATCTATCGAACGCAGAATTTTTATTGTGTACATGTGGACAAAAAGGCTGCATCAACAGTTCACAAAGCTGTAGCTGCCATAGCATCATGCTTCAGTAATGTGTTTATTGCACCGCATATCATTGACGTAAAGTGGGGTACTTATACGGTGTTGGAAGCTGAACTTATCTGCATGGAGGCACTTTTGTCACGCAGCAGAAAATGGAGATACTTCATAAACCTTACTGGCCAAGAATTTCCTCTGAAAACTAACTGGAACATCGTAAAGATATTGAAAGTTTTCCGTGGTGCGAACAACATGGAAGGCACCATTAAAAGGTTGATGTCTTGCAGTTTTTATTGTTTTCTGTGTTTTGCTTTTACAATAACTGGCTCTGGTTGCTTTGCAATGTTTTGTACACAAGTTTCACAGAATGGTGCAGTTTATTTACTAAATTTTTGTCCATTTTTGTTTGACGCAGTGCTAGCACGGTATATACTGTCGTGGTGTGTGTGTGTGTCTGTGTGTGTCTGTCGGTCTGTAACATTATGGTATTTTATCAAAATGCTAAACATAGAATCACACAAACTATGCAACACAATAGTGCACAGAATCTAGTTTTCTGATGCCAAAGATCTTAACAAAATTTGAATGAGGTCATTCCCTACGGAAGTGACAAATGCAGGTGGAGTAGGTTAAAATCGGCCACTTTCGACAAATAACTCGCTATAACTCGAAAACAGCACAAGATAGACACATAGTTTATGTTAAAGTTGAAAAGGGAGTCATATGCACTCTATCGAATGGTTATGTTGGCGATGACCTTGGGTGACCCCTAATCCCCCAAACCACCACAATGTCTACATTTTGCTTTGCCTTTTGTATCTTCATAGTGGGTGAATGCAGTGCTGTAAGCTGCGAACAACTATGCCATTGACAGTAGACCTCTGTTGCTCCAACCTTCAGCGGTAGATGCCAATGATGCTATACACCAATACTCAAGCTTCATCAATTCGATTTGTCTCTGTATTTGTTGTAAATGTGCTTGTACAGGGTGGGTCATAAACGGACTGTGTTTGAGAGTCAATAACTTTGCAACAGTTAATGGGAGAAAGGTATGTGATATGTCAAAATTTTTGAAATTTTGTCTAGAAAAAAGTATAAAACTTCCATGTCAGTGTATTTAAATATTCTTTGCTCAATTTGCATAAATCTTTACTACACATTGTGCTGCATTTGACAAAATGCATGGATTTTATCAAATAACTGATGATGGTTATCAAGGCAAAGAGTGCTCAATGTTGAATTGGGTCTGGACTAATCCTGTATGCAGATGATCGTTGCTGTTTCCTTCACTGCACATTCAAGTTGAAAATTGGGTAAACTAAAATCTATGCGCTTGTGTCAAATTCAGCATAATTTGATGTGTAGTGAAGATTTGTGCAAACTAGGCAAAGAATATTAAAATTTTTTAAATGCACTTACATGCAAGTATTATACTTTTTGTAGACAAAATTCTAAAACTTTTGACATATCACACGCCTTTCTGCCATTACATTCGTTTTTTGGCCTACCCTGTATAATACGTCAACAACAAATTAACCATGTGTAGTTTGAGCCTCAGCATGCATGTATATGTTGATAACTGAGAGACGATGGTCTGTGTAGCAGTGTGCTTTAAATATCACTCACAATGCATGCAGCGTGGTGATTACACTCGGCATGCAGCACGATATGCTTGATTTTGCATGAGGCAGCATCGCATGGTCCATCAGCATTTGCAGATATACACTGTCTAAAGAAGTATACCACCCAACAACCAGTGATAATTTTAACAGTTTTTCTCCGATTTAAATAATTTTTGGTATAAATATTAATGAGTGAATATGCCATTAAATGGTGATTTAATTTCCCGTGTCACTTGTTTATTGTTTTATGTACATGTGTTACCTTGTGAAACCTTAAAAATGTAAAAGTCATGAACTTAGCCTGAAATTGCACATTTCCCAATGCTAGCAAGTTAAATGTGAAACTGTAATTACCAGAAAAATTTTATCATGCATTACAGCCTTATTTTACTTATTTATCATGCAATTTCTGGCTTAGAGTGAACTTGAATTAGTTTAATTGTGTCAGTGAGCTGAAGCAGTGACTTGTTCTGCAGCAGAATGCTATTGATGCAGCCACAAGTGGACAAGGCGAATCACAGCATGCATGCATGCAGATGGACGACATTTTGAACACTTATTGTGAGCTTCTCAAAGACCAAAAAAGAATCATGGACAAATAAAGTGTAAAGAACTTGGTTTATTATCAAAAACCTGTTTCTTTACTGCTGAGTTTGTGATTTTTAGTTTCCTAAAGTTTCCAAAGGTAAGGTTTGTACATTAAACAGGTGAGGTTGGAAAATAAATCACCTTTCGATGGCATATTCTGTCAGTAATATTTATACCAAAAATTACTGGAATCGGACAACTACTGTTAAAAACATGTTTCTTTACTGACTTTCTTGACTTTTTCTGGAGACACAGACAGTGTACTTGTTATTCATAATCATATTCGTCATGATGTAGATAGGCTGTACAATTCACTTGGAGTATTTTGTATTGTGTTATTCAGGATGAATTATGACCGTTTTGAGAACTTGTCACCTCTGCCTTTTGACATTCGTCTCACCAAGGGCTCCGTGCACATTATTGCATCTCGTGCTTTTGTTGACTTTGTCATTCACAATGACACAGCCATTCAGTTTCGTGACTGGATCAAGGAGTCGTTCTATCCAGATGAGACTTTCTTTTCGTCACTGAATCACAGTCCAAATCTGGGCATTCCTGGTGCTTATTTAGGTTTGTGTGTTTTCTGTTTTTTTTTGTTTTTGGCACTTTTTATGTTATATTTCACCAAAGTTTACAGGTATTATCAACATCGTTGTCAGCAACAACCTTAACAGCTGATAAAGACAATATTTTTTTGTGTCTGTTTGTTCACGCTGGTCATGGTGTGATTAATGTCGCTACTAGAAAAATGATACTGTGGCATACTTCATATAGGGCATAGATGGGACGTGCTCATTTTTCTTTCCTAGGCCTTGAACCCATAGGTGGTCATGCAACTGAAGTTTGTATGCACGGCCGGCGATATACGAGATTAATGATACCTTCACAGCCATTGAGCAAGCATTGCCACTCCACTGACTGGTACAGTACCAGATTATGCTGCTTATCGATGGCTACCAGGATATACAAAAACTTGTCCAAAGTTGCTGCACAGTTGCATCCTGTCCCAGAGTCAAACCTGTTGAATATTGATCTGACACAGACCGTTATACAACTGTGCCACCCATGGATTTCAGTATTACATAACCAGACATTTGTATTTTTTTCTTTTCTGTTAATTTCATACTTCCTTTATGCGGCTTTGTTGCGAGTTACTGCCATGATACTGAGTTTGTACAGTGCTTTGTGTATATTTAGGTCAGCCCGAAACAGACAGTTATCAGAACATGTTCATTGCACGATTCAAGAACTGGGGCGATGGACCCTTTAACTGGCCGTGTCGTGGTAAACGTGTCAGAAATGTGTGCGTGCTTGGTATCGGTGACCTGCCTTTACTGGCCAAACGTCCGGAACTGTTTGCCAACAAGTTTCATCTGGACTTTGAGCCTACGACACTCGACTGCCTGGAACAGCTGCACTATAATAGGACGTACGACGAAGCTGTAGGAGTAACAACTTTCAATGTTTCGTTTTATACGAATCTGTCTTATGTACAGCATCATCAGTAGTGATATGAAATTTCATGAAATTTTCGTTTTCTTGCATTAAACGATGCAGATTTTCACTGAAACTTTCACTGAAAATTTTATGGGAGTCTCAGTAAAATATCATTGCTTCAGCAGATACGGTCACGTAGTATACTATTAAAATACCTTGAATTGATGACAAACTATGTACAAACAACTAAAATTAAAGATATATTATCCTGCTAATTGTTTGGTTTTGTTTTTGGGTGTTTTATGCCACTTTCAAGCAATAGTGGAAAATTTCAGTGATAATTTCAAAAACTATGCTTTGAAAATTTCGAGAATTCCATGAAATTTTATTAATTAGTTTACATTGAAAATTTTATCTCACATCTCTGATCATTGCTACTCAGTAAGATGCATTGCTGTGTAAACAAAATGGCCAGCTGAATAACTGATATGATTATATCATGTGCTAGATGTTGATAGACTGTACTTATGCTTTCTTGACGCTGTGAATTTTTGCATTGTACTTTAAAATATTAAATTCGATTTTTGTGATCTACGGGGTGCTCCTCTATAACTTTTAATCATGATGTATAACAGTCTTAATGGTTACAACTATTCAGCACAAACCTGGTGTGCAGAGAATTACATAGTAAAGAAAGCAATATATTTGGTGAAGCAGACATTTTTGCTGAATGCATCTACAGTATGTGGTTGAAACTGTGAAGAATTATCGCTATCAGTCTACAATTGCCACTGTAATTGTAATAGCAGTCATGTTGCAGTTTTTATGAGATACATCGTGTTCTATGTTCTAGTTAATTTTTCGAGACTTAAACGTTTTTATGTGATGATTCTCGTCTGTTGTCATTAACTTGTTATCATGCATTCAGTTAATGCTGGTTCTGTTCTATTGGCAGACTGAATGTTTACTAAAATATTTCATATAATATTGTAAATTTGGCCACGGTGACATCAGCTGCTTGATGTGCGTGAGTTTTTTTTTACTTAATCTTAAATTTTGCTCAGCAAGACCATTTCTGCATAAAAATATTTATAACCATTTAACAAGAGGCAATTTTCTCGCTCACCTGTTATATCTTTGGCATCTGACCAACTAATTTAGAACTGTGATGCTTTACAAAGTTGGCTAGTATACAGATCTGTATACAGATCATGAGAAAAATTTGGTTTTCTGTCCTTCATCCATGAGTTTTGAACTTGAAGAGTAAGTTAACAACCAACCCATAATAATCTAGGAGGATTTTGATTTATATGTCACAACAAATAATATTGTGAATAATATTTGGTTAAGAATTTACTTTTTACATAAAGCAATGCCCGAAATAGTCAATGAAACACAGACAGTACAACTGCACAATAGAGTAAACAAGTGATGTACTAAGCTTAAAACAACATCACAACTCACAACTGGCTTATTAACAGTATACTTTTTTTGCAGATAATATTAATACGGTATACTGAGTGTAGAACCAGGGATGGAGCTTGTGTGGGCAGGGTGTGAATGGTAAAAAAACTGGGGGTCGGCAGATAGGGCTGAGGCCTGAAAAGCCAAGAGGAGATGGAGTTCTTAGGCAGGGGACAGTCGGCCCCCACTACCTAAAGGGTTTGGGGAGCACAGTGATGTTTTCTTGCAATTTAGAGGCGTCTCCTTGAACTCAGTTTTAGGTACAAAAGGAATCAGAAGGGTTCCTACCAACCCCCCAGGGTGCAGTAGCAGTACCAAAGATGACCTGTGAGGGTGATGTCAATTTCTGGAAGGGTTGAACCTCCCCCTAACTCTCCGGCAATTCAAACCCGGTGTGCGGGCCCAATGGGGTGCAAGGTGGTGCGGTCGCTGAGCTGACTGCCACCTACATTTTGACCCGTCATATTTCTTACTGCTTGAATTGTGCGTTCGTCTCTGCTATTTATAGTAGGCCTACTGGTATATAGCCTATACTTCTGGTATTCTTTGCGCCAGCTATATATAAGTGATACGACCTCAGTTAATATGGGCGACGGGACGAGTATCGTCTCACATCAACTCATAAATCATGTTCAGCCAATGTATAGAACGTGATAATATAAATAACACGTAGGCTAAATAAAAAACTAAGTTCTACACTATAATATGATCATTGTTCACTAGTTTGAGCCACCGGTATATAAAGCAACAACTAGAACCGTCAGTCGGACGAGTGTATAAAATATGCAAAAAACAGTGCAATTGTGGACACCGAACTTTGCCCCCAGTACTGCCTCTTGCATGGTGAGTGACATTGAACATGTCCTTTTGGCGTCGCCTCGACGTTGCGCGCATGCTAACATGACGTTATCCACAAAACCGGAAGTAGGCTTACGTTACGTTGCAAGCCATCAGAAAAAAAACGGGCGTCATCCACAGGCAGTATAGGACCACACCGAAAATTTGGTGGCAAAGTTTGGATGTCTGATATCTGATATGCTCGCAGACAGACAGGCATGGTGGTTGTAATACTTTGCACGGTGGCGAAGTCTCAGCGAGTCTACGACATTGCGATTTAATTCACAGTAATACACGTACGGCAGTCAGACTGAATATCAAAATTGTAGGCTACTTTAATGGCGAATTCACACCGACCGAAATGACAACTCAACCGTCGAGTGGAGTCACGTCTGGTCGGGCGATGTAAACTGGCTATAACTCGGTCTCATTCGGCGTACAAGCTAATGACATCGCGGTGCACCCAAGAGC
>Ga0209782_1002478_pt1 | contig 10306 bp, 6 predicted proteins | sample WorMetmaBAHAMAS1_FD_187390 | JGI IMG/M metagenome (GOLD analysis project Ga0209782, IMG submission 187390) | Marine gutless worms symbiont microbial communities from Max Planck institute for Marine Microbiology, Germany - Inanidrilus... | ecosystem: Host-associated > Annelida > Digestive system >...
CCAGTGGGACGGATAAGGCGGCGGGCGGGGGAGGGAGGACGTGTGTGATTGTCGTCCCGAGGGACTGAGTGTGTCGACTGTAGACGGGATTGGTGTGACGGCGAATGATTACTCTGTGGACAGACAGCTGCAGTGTCTGTCTGTGAGATACACAGTGGGTCACGCCTCGTCTGGTCTGGTCTGCCTGTTGACATAGACAGCCGCTGCCGCCACGCTCAGCTGCCAGCTGCTCGCCGTCAGCTAGCCTCGACTGTGTTGTTAGTGCAGCGGGCCACTCGGTACATTTCACCAACCCTCAATGTCGTCGTTGACATTTTCGACCAAACGTTCAGCATGCGTGCCACCCGAGAGTCCAGCGTATATGTCCCTGTCTTGAACCCTAACCCTGTTTGATTGTGTGGCCAAAATTTATATCGTGTATGGTATGCTGCGTAATATAGCGTGTGAGTAACCAAACAGTCAGTTGCCCTTTCACCTTAACCTCTTCTAACTTCTAAGTGAGTGACCTTGCAGTTTGACCCTTTCATCTCCACTTTCTTTACATCTTGCCTGGTGTAACTTGAAAAAAAAATCCTTATTTGACCAGTTATAATCACTGTTGACCAAAAGGGTGCAGCATAGTTGTTACAAACATTTAAATTAATCTTCAATGAAAATTGTGTTTTTAACATTTTTTAAATTTTTACTTGGTGATGGGCAGTATTTGTAAGGTCTGCTCTTCCTGTTTATGAGAATATCATCATTATTACGCAGCTCATGGATCAAAATGTTGACAGGTGTCGTATTTGTTAGGCTTGAACGGTTCATGTAGATTGTAGTAGTAGTAGGTTTTATTTTAAAACAAACAAACCACTAAGTGTACATAATAAGACAGCATAAACATAAACACATAAACATACATACACGACACAGATAGCCCCAGAGATAAAATTGGATTCTTCAACAGTGATGATATTAAAACTCAACAGTCATAAAGTAGTCTAGTTAAAAAAAAATTGCCGTCTTTCATTGTATAGCTTAAGTTTAGAAGTTCATGATCGTGTGCTTAGTATTGACGTCTTAAGCGAGAAAGAAGCGGTTGTGACAAGGTCCAGTCGTATTGAATGTGACGTGAAGACTGTGTGGTCAGTCAGTAATACAAAGCTGGTGGTCAGCGCTAGTCGTCGAGTCAGTCCGACCAGTGATTATCATTATACAGTGTTACAAACGTTACTTCTTGAAACCGTTACCTTCACTGTAGCGCGGTCGTTGTGTCTGTGATTGCACACGAGGGCACCCCCAGGTTGTATGTGATTAATTCGTGTGACTGTGTATATCGCGGCCGGCCACGCAACCACGGTCGCCTCAGCCATAGGTGGCGCCGCCGTGTACTGTACACTGTAAAAATATCCCTATATCCACGGAAATTTTGTGACGAGCTTTCCATATATTAACGGAACCGGTTCCGTATACGTATGTACCGTAAATCGACGAAATAATGCTGTGTAATAACATTGCTGTGTGGCTGGCACCCTACGATTCATTATTCAGTCTATTCACGGATACAAACGTATGCGGAACCGTTAGGTTGAAATAACCGAATATCAGTGGATATACGGATGTTTTTTTACAGTGTATGACCAGAGTGTTCTGCAGCTGCAGTGTGACATGCTGTGGAGTTACGGTGGCTGTCAGTCTGCGTGTATGTGTGTGTACGCAGTCTCGTGGGCTGGCGCACGTGTGTGTGTGTATGTGCTGCTGCTGTTGCTGCTGTTGTTCATGGCATTGCAGCATTGCTGCTGGCTGACTCATCCAGCCACGTATACAGCCTTGCTGCCTCGTGCTAGCGCCAGCAACTGTCACTGCGTGCGTGAATCACTGACTGCACGCGTCTGCTTCCAAGAAACTGGACAAATGCCGCCGAGCTATATACTCTGTACAAACGCTACTGTATTGTGGGACGTCATGCCAGACTTCAAACACGCCCATGTCGCTTCTGATGATTGAATATTACGCAGGACTCACTAATACACTTTGATCCCAAAAATTCGACGGTATTATTTTTGGAATAAATTGGTAAAAAAGTTAGCCATTTTTAGTAATTTCCATTGAAATTTTACAGCAAAAATAGTTACATATTTTCACCTAACTTGTAAACTGTAGCTATGGAAACTTGAGAAATGCAAACAGTCATTTAAAGCAATAAACCATCTTGAGCATTTGCAGATGAAATTACACAAGTTCTGAGACCGTAAAATTGGAATTTGACTGTGCTTTTTCGGTGATGAGAAATTGTTTGTTATGTCTTTGGTGTCAGTGAACACACACACTGTCATTATATTTCATCATGCTGATAGTGACAACTTGTTATGTCATGTGCACAGATTTAGTAAATGCTAAATGTGATTCTATATTCCAGCTGATGTCATGTGTGCATGTATATTAAGATAGATATAGGCAGCAGTGAACACTGTTGAATGATTTATCATGCTGGCTTAATGCACTGTGTTTGCTGATTTCGAATCCCACTTGTACTGTTTTTAGCGCGAGATGTAATATATACATCTCGCGCTTATGCTACGATGTCAGTGTCTGTCTGTCTGTCTGTGACGGAAGTGCATCGGTGCATTATAACTAATTTACGTTTCAAATTCCGATCCCAATTTACCACGCATTGCGGTCACGGTGCATGCGGGCGCGAGGGAAGCGATCATCGCCGGGAAGAGTGGAAGGATCATCTCGCGCTATGCTAGCCACTGCTAGGCCCTCTTGTTCTTTTTCTCAGCATTTCAGGGTTATTAGCCACCTGCCAGGGAACGACTTATGTTCTTTTTCGCAGTACTTTTCTCTCTAGACAATGGATCTTGGCCATCCTTTAATGAATCACCACAAAATTTCCACAGGTGTTTGGTGTGGGTCATGTCTTAAAATCAACTTAAAAATTTTTTCCCACCCCTAAAATTTGGCAGGGGAAACACCTGAAATATAGCATTGTGTGGATATGTTGGTATGAATTGTTGAGCTGTGGTTTGTTTATATTGTGCATTACGTTACGTCGTTATGTCAGCACATTGTTTATTTTTGGAGTAATCTTAGTGTTGTATAATTACGATAATTTCTAGTAGTAAAGTTGACAAAAACTGTTGACAAGTGGTTTATGTTCACAGTTTATCACCGCAGTGGGATGCTTTTGTACCTGCTGTGTAACTCATAGCGGAGGGTATACGTGCATGTCTGCCATGGATAAAATATGGACATGCGGATCTACAGATATAGAAAACTGCTCAACTTTAAACCCTCACCTGGTAATACTGAAGAAGTTATCCCATATCGGATCTGCCATACTGCAGTAAATACATATTTTGCAGCAGGCGGTCCTCGTTGCAATACAGCCGAATAATTGCGACCCTTCTAGTTTCCTTTCTGATTGAAAGAACGTTGCCATCATGGTGCCACCAGCCATGTGACCAGAGACGGATCCAGAAGGCTTGGTTTGGGGGACGAGAGACAAGAACATGAGGAGGATGTATTCTCCCCACTGAGGGAGGGGCCAAGACGAGAAATTAGATTTTTTTTCACATGAAATGGCATTTTGGCAAATTAAATACATGAATACTTCTTTGGGGGATGATTTCCCCCACTGCCCCCCCCCCCTGTATGGATCCGCCACGCCACTGGGTGTGACACCTGTACCTAGTGTTGTTGTGAGTGAGCAGTATGGCTGTATGCACGGCGAGCGTGCCACGTTGCGTTGTAGAAAGAAGACTGATCGTAATCAGTGGTGGGAGTTGTTTGATTCCAAGACTGCTCGGTTCTACTACTACAACGCGTTGACACAGCAGACAGCTTGGCATCGCCCGCAGCACTGTGATATCATTCCTCTTGCCAAACTACAGGTCGGTCTCGTCTGTCTGTCTGGCACCGTCCTGTGTGCAGTGTGATATTGTTCTGTGTGACACATGTCTCAGTGTAGTGTAGCTACTTGTTTGAATATCAAGAACTGCTACAAATGCTACAAATTATTGAAGAAGAACTGTAAAATATAAAGCTAGTAAAATGTGGAACCATCTGCCTTCATCTCTAAAAGAATTCTCTCTTGTTAAGAATTTCAGCAATAAATTTAAAAAGTTTCTATAAGTAGTTGATATAGATAATACTGTTTGATGTATTACATTGGTCGTGTTTATGTTTTAGGCCAATTTGTTTCCATTTGAGAAATTTCATCTCAGTCTGTCTCTGTATTGTTTATTTGCTATTTTTGTAGTTATTTGGGCGACTAGCTTAGATGAGCATTTGTTTTTCTGGTCGCCGGTCACTGTGCTTTATATTGTTTTCTTGTTCTACTTACATGTAATAATCTGCACAGTTGGTTAAATAAATTGATTGAATTGATTATAGATATGTTTTATATGTGCTGTGAATTAGGTAAGGTAAGTGAGCTTAATAATATTGTGGCATACTAATGCTATATTTCAAAGATATTAGGCCTAAATGTAAACCATAAAACATACATAAAATCAAGCAGTAGACATAAGGAACTAATACAACTATGCAGACTGCTAAAAAGACCAATTACAGTAACAAGAAGCATTTGAAAAAGTTGGGCCCATTCGCCACTGTGAGCCGCCGCATGCCCATTCACCAGGTGTCGCGCGCATCGATGTCCATGACGACGACGACAACACGTGACAGGGGACCGCTATGGCCCCATAGAATGTGCCCAATTATACAGTTATTGACAAGAGTATTTTGGCTCTGTTTTGTTGACTCGTGGTTTACATACTCATACTCCAGCAAAGTTTTGTCACACCCAGTCAACAATTCTGGCATGCAGTGAGGACATAAAACAAGCCGGTTGAATAGCAGTTTAGCAACCAGAAGCGTGGGTGTTAGTAATAAATGGAACAGACAACAGATAAGGGTGATATTGTGGTCGGGCTGAGCAGTGAGTTAATATTACAGCATCGAGTGGAGTGTAATGGCTGCTGGCCAAGTGTTGTTGAAGGATCAGTGTATTGGCTGTTGATGCGGTCAGTCACTGATGAGATGTGTCTGACCGCCCACTGACTGCTGCCGCTGCTGCTGCGGCTGCTGAGTGATGTAGGCTTAGCGGCAGTGAAATATGAAGCGTCTGAACTTGTCAGCTGTAGCTGTGAAGCGTCTGATGAGTGTAGCAGTCGACTGCACTAAGTACTCAGTAGCTGGTCTGTTTCACACACATCAAAGCATACCAGGCAGTAGGGCCGCCGCCTGTACACTTGATACACTTCAGTAGCTCCTGTTTAATAGCATTGACCTGACCAGGGACGTCTAGTATCAGCACCTGACCCGGCCTCACCCGCATGTGGCGTGTTGTTAGCTGTTCTGTTGGTCTTCGTTTAATCGACTCATTACACACTGTACATTACCAGGTCACTGATGAGTAATTGTGGTGAATTCACACGTCACTGATGCTGCATATCTCACATTTAGCACCAACGTAGTGACTCTTTTGAGTTATAGGCACTATATTAATAAACTTGTCAGTCTACCTATTATATCTCAGCAAGTATCAACAATGTTGATAACCAGAAGGATAATTGCAGTGTTTCTCAGTGCAGAGCCATTTCGAACCCACGCCTTTAATTGTGTAAATTCTGGTGATATGTTATAGATGATAATGACAAGCACCATGTTACTTATTTACTATTAATCCATTAATCTCTACCTGAGGCTTTGTTTTTTTAGAGCACATCTTGTGTATGATAAATTATTAATGTGCAGTAGTACAGTATATGCAGTTGCTCCTTACCACCCTCATGTGTGCTTTTTTGGATCGTCCTTCTTATATTTACGGCAGATAAAGTAAGCCATTAAAGTAAGAATACAGGTTGATCTTAGAGAGTACTTAACCTACACATAGATTACCCTCAAATGGATGGGTTCCTCATTATATAAGCTCTTAAAAATTTCATAAGTAAATGATAACATAGTTGGAGCGGAAGACAAATTGAAATTATATTTGGCGGCATTTGGCCGCTGTTGAATGGTGCCAGTAGAATTATGACCCAGTTCTTTGAAATCTATTAGAATTACTCATATTGGAAAATAGCATTATCAATCAATCAATCATTTATTTGCTCAAGATAAAATCAAAATGGCAATAACACACACATGTATCAAGCGAGCAGGACAACAAGACCATTTCGGCACTAACAGTCGCCCTTAAAACATACATACACATACACCTGCACATTCATACATTCATACACAATAAGCTAAAAACATAGAAAGTTCAACAAATTATAGAACCCTACTGTATAAAATCCGTGAAAACATTGCGAAAAAGTCTAATAGATTGTTAAGGTGTATTTTTAAGGTACAGGGAGAAGTCAGTCTGGCATTATAGTATTTTTAATCATTATTACCTTTTGACATTGTAAGTACCAGTGGCATAACTAGGGTTTTTGGCACCTGTGGGCAGCAGCAAGCAATGAAGTGCACCCTCCTCAAACTAATCACATATCAGACCGACGTTTACAGTCCAGTTGTTGGTTAAAGATACCTCCGTGATTGAGCATACAATCCTGTCTATGAGTTTTCTTATGTTAATCAGCCTCACACATTTCACAGTATGCTTAAGCACTGAACACTGTTAAACAGTAGCATGCTAGCTCGGTGCATTGTGGTTGCCTGGTTCACATCCTGCTGGCACCAGGCTTTTCTCTCTCAACATTTTACGCTTGTTCATTTCTGTGTTGTAAGCACATGAACCTAACGGTGACTCGACAGTGTTGCATAATCAGTGACTGTACAGAGGCATGGCACATTTTCTCTGTGATAGCCGAGAGTCTTGTTACTGTGGGATATACATGAACAGATGTATACTGTAGTGTATGTGTTGTGGCTACAACCAGACTCTACGACAGAACACGGAGGTGCCAGTGGAGCGACACGCGTCGACACGGAAGGAGACTGCTACCCAGACACAACATGGAGTGGTAACCAGCAGTCATTGCACCAGTCTATGTTAGTTGGATCATCGCCTGTGTGAAGGGAAGTTGTTGTGCGTGGACACAGCACGAGGGAGACAGGGGAAGCTGCTAGGAGTGAGGTGAGGTGGTCAGTGACAGAAGGATGAAGCCGGTCGGTGATATTCAGTGGTTGAGATTAGTGCCTTGTCACTGTTGGTGAGATGACAGGAATGGCGTGTATGCGAGCTCGTTGAACGTTTGAGACAGATGTGCGGAGCTGCTTGTAGTATGGCAGTGGCACACAGTGAATGTCGTCAAGTGAGAAAATGCACAACACATGCACTGCATGTACGTCGTGCACAGACAATAAAAGATGAAACAAAATGGGAGGAGCATTATATCTTAGCTTTCACATGCATCTCGACCAAGTTCAAATTTTAGTGTCATAGGCTCCATCTCCAGTGGATCCCACACCCAAAATGTAGCAAATTGAACATTTTGCAATATGCAAAAAATTTTATGAGTAGCAGTGACACAGACTGCCTGTAAATAAATAAGTGAACAGTTGTGTCATCCAAAGACAACGGACTATGCCGATGGAAAATAAATGTGTGCTTAGTCAGTGAATGAATTTGTTTTATTGTTGCTTACTAGTCCGTTCATCTTAAGTGCTGTTTTACCTGTTTTTGAATATACGGAACTGTTGTAAGCAGTCTATAATAAGTCGATGTTTGTGACAGAAGAGAGATCAGAAGCCGTCGAGTAGAATGCATGCGTCAAGTTCGTCTCAGCCAACTGCACGTCCACTTGCTGCAAGACATGTTGGTATTGCTCGTGTGTTGTCTGATCTCAGTCATGCAGCTAACTCGTCATGCGATGTGTTTGCTAATATGTCGTCTGAAATGCTGCTAAAACATGCAGTTACATTACAGCAATGTATAATTAAGGTCCGGTTTTTCCACAGCAAATTAATCTCCCATTAATTTAATCCGGCATTAAATCCAGCAGATAAATGGACGATTTAACTGACGAACTGCCGGTGGAAAAACGACATCTGAGTAAATTGATCATCATCTGCTAGATTTAATGCCGGATTAAATTAATGGGAGATTAATTTGCTGTGGAAAAACCGGACCTTAGTGTTGTGACACTTCGCTGCGTTAAATAATATGCTGTAAACCAGACTTGTTTGTGCACAGTATCTGAAAGGATGATGAGAACTTTGTAGCTGCATTGCATAGCAAGAGCGGCTGTGTAAATAAATACCCAGTGATGTTGTTGTTGTTGTTGGGGAGCATGGTTCTGCCGACTTTCATGGCTTATAGCTCAACAACTGTTTCATATAGACCTAAACTCATCGTAGAAGTCATGACCAGAAGTGTCCCAGTCTGCCTTTTTGCTTAGGCACTTCTGTCTTTGTTAACAATGACACCTTTATCGCTCATATTCAGGTTTTTATCAACCACATAGCAGGGGAGATAATACGTTTGGTAGCGCCATGTGTGTGTGTGTGTCCGTCCATTTGTTTGTGGGCGCTCTCCTGTTTGAATCGTTTGACCTATGACCTTGATTGTTGGCATGAGGGTCGATCGTGACTATGGCTAGCTAGCCTGCGATTGTAGGCCAAGATCGTAGGTCAAAGGTCAAGGTCAAACAGTGAAAATTGTTTACGTTCTCCCGTTTGAATCAGTGGTGCGGAGCAGGTTGATATTAGGACTCGGCTTGCCAAGATCAGCCAATGGTAATTGCGAATGGCCATTACCAGTCCATTGGAATTGTCTGTTTTTCAGTAATCAGGGGGCGTTCAGTGTGTCACACGTAAGCGGTCGATCAGCTTTAATGTTGAGTCTGGTATTGAAGTTAACTGTTTGGCATGTTGGAATTGTTACACTTAATTTTTGACGATGCAGTATGTGTGTGCATTGTTCAGCATTCTCAGTCGTCAAACAGATCTCATTCACGACAGAGTCGAGAGTCTACGACACAGTCGCCGTCAGTCGCTGGAAACGGTCATCGTTCCCGACAGCCAATACCAGGAGCGTCATCTCCCTCGTCTGCATCGTCGACTGTAGTTATAAATCCTGGCTATGAGCAGAACGAGTCACCGCCGAGCCCAGGAGGACCAGTGTTTCAAGTCCGTCAGTCTCCTGGTCCACAGCGTTCACTGGCCAGTAGCCACGCTCGCCAGCTCGCACACGTCCGCTCTCCCGAAGATGAACTTATGTTGCGTGCGTCGGAGCTGCAGCGCCGACCTACCGTGTTAGACAGTGCATCGTCATCTCGTTTTCGGCCGTATTATGATGACGCAGCACTGGTACGCAGCAGTGTGATGCGATCTCCTCTGCAGGCTGCAGTACGATCTCCGTTCGGGGTGGCACGGCCAGACGGTTTTGCAGTGGGTGGTAATCCGATGCTAGAGTCGCTCTATTTTGCTAATGTCGCACCTCCGTCGCCTGAGTTGTGGGATCATTCGACCTCTCCAGTCACTGTCATGGCAAAGCCGCGTGCATTTCCGCGGACAAACCCTGCATACATCGGTTCACGTGGCCGTGATGGCATGCATCCATCCTACAAAAAGATCGACATTGATCAGCGGCTCGCACCGTCTGCGTCGTCTACACGTGGTCGCCGGATGGTGGACGACATTCGTGGGTCTGCTGGTGATGCTGTGTGTTTTGACGTTGCTGCTGAGAAGCGGCGTGCTTACCGACACGAACGATCCGACAGTGACACTTCCCACTCGTCGTTCGGTATCACTCGACTCCAGCAAGCTGACTCCACGCACGGTTTCCCAGCTGTGTCGGCGGCCGACCATAAAGTTGGGAACTGCCAAGATGCGTTTTCCGATAGCCAGGGATCTTTGTGTCATCTGGTGTCAGCTGACAGTCTATCGTCCCACGGGTCGTCGCGTGTTTATATCAACACTGGCGGTGGTGGTATGATGTCGTCGCCGCATGACAGTCTGTCTTCTCGGGATTCCCCACGCCGTGTTCCCGACCCATTTTGTGGTAGTGCAGACCCGCGACGCTATCAGCTGGCACTCCAGTTAGCAGCTGCTGATAAACACTCACAGAGCGCTCACAGCACTCCGACGGCACGCGTACGAGTTAGACGCAACTCAGAGCCTGATTATGCCAATCTTCCTGTTGTAACATCATTCCATCCTGCCTCTCAGACTGCTACTGTTATCGACTCAATGTCCCACAAAGACCACGCTGTGGAATATATACGTAATGAGCAGCGTAGTGCAGAGAGTATGCAAAGTGGAGACAGCTTATCTCCAGTTGAATTTATTAAGCAGCATGATACACCCAACAGCAGGCGATCGGCTTCTATCCATAATTCATCTGCAAGCAATACGTCCGAAGGTTAGC
>Ga0209782_1002479_pt1 | contig 10305 bp, 5 predicted proteins | sample WorMetmaBAHAMAS1_FD_187390 | JGI IMG/M metagenome (GOLD analysis project Ga0209782, IMG submission 187390) | Marine gutless worms symbiont microbial communities from Max Planck institute for Marine Microbiology, Germany - Inanidrilus... | ecosystem: Host-associated > Annelida > Digestive system >...
CTTGTAGGTGACTCGCTGCCTGACGGGCAGCCAGTGGAGCGACCTGAGGAGTGGTCTGGCGTCGGTCCGGCCTCTGCTCTGGCAGATTGATTGAGTTAAGGTTTTTTGATCACTTGACACTTAATACCGTAGCTCATTTGTTAGTTGCTCTTCCCAGCCAATCTCTTGGCTAGTACAGGGTACTGGGGTTTGGTCGCCTCTTACGACCTCAGCCTGGAAATGGAGAAGGCCCTGTTCTTGTTGATCAATGGCCCACACTGGGCCACAGCTCTCTCTCGGTTGGATTGGATTTTATTTAGGTTTTTACTAGCCAGTTGACCTTTTATCACCAACCAACATTGTCAGAGCACTGAAGGAAACTTCAAAAATTGAGTCTAGGCCACACTGTAAAAAATATCCGTATATCCATGGATATTTTGTGGCAAGTTTACCACATTTTAACGGAACCGGTTCTGTATACGTTTCTGTCCGTAAATCGATGGAATAACGAAGCGCAGGCCTACATTGCAACCGGGCTTCATTATTCCGTCGATTTATGGATACAAACGTATATAAAACCTGTTCATTAAAATATGGAAAAAATTGCCACAAAATATCCTTGGATATATGGATAATTTTTACAATTCACGATAATCACTCACTAGCCTAATCCTTGCTTTGTTTACCACCAGACTTCAGCTGGAAAGGGCATAGCTCTATCTTTATGCCAGCTCTTTTGATTCCAGTACCCAAAACAAAATCAGGTACATGACACAGACGTTTTGATAACAGTTTGTGCTAATATTATGACCAATTATATGTGTAAACCAAGCTTCCAGGTATGCCTCCAGTATATTTGGTGCCTGTCCCAAGCCAGGATAAATTGAGAGGGTTATGGCAGGAAGGGCATCTGGCGTAAAACTGGGGGGATGATGGAGGTGGGGACATCGATGGTCCGGATGGGGTGGCGTCCAGCTGGATTGTTGGTGCACTTGCCTCCATTATCTTCCCCACGCCTCATAAAATCCAGAATGATGATAGACTCCCACAACACGTTTCAGAGATGAATGGGTGAGTGTCCCTTCTGTTACCGGCCCACCCAGGTAGTCCCGGATAAAGGGTCGTAAAACGGCTGTGTTATTTGCGTGTTTAAACTTGTTTTGTTTCAGTCACTAAGGTTGGGTCAGATCTCCCAAACTTTTAGGATAACTGGAGCAGACTTTTTACATGCCAGATGACATATCTGTTAGCTAGTCACCAGTGTCGTACTACTAGCTAACAACAGCTGCGTAGTAGTTTTTTGCTGTCAATTTCTCATCTGCACACATGTTGTTTGTTTGCTGATTATATCAGGCTGAGTGAGTTAGAGCTGTTTCTTCCGTCTTTTCATGCGCAGTACGGCTACCGCAATAAGCTATGTGCTGCCGATGTTGTCCGGGCTTGTGAAGCTCTCCTCGACTCTATGGTGTGTTTTTTTACATATTCTTTGTTTACAGCATTGGAAAAGGTTTATTCTGTGTGTTTGATTGTGTCATTGCCGATTAACACTTTTCTGACAATCGACGGTAAGATACCTAAACCTAACCCTAACCATAATCACCCTACTAACCTAACCATGCTGACCCCTAACCATGCTAACCCTAGCCATATATTACTGACAATTGTCAGAAAAGTGTTCACCTGTCACTACCAGTGTCCTCAAGTCATCATCTTTAAAAACAGTTTGACCTGATTCAAAAACTTATATTTGTGAAAAAGTGCCACAGGTTGGTAAAGATTTGCTTGCAGAAGAGCAGGAGATTATATATTTAACATACATTGCACGGTAACCCACTTGAGGAACTTCGTGAGGTTACGTGCAGTCATGTTTGTTGAATAAGTTGTAACATGTTTATCTCCGACTATGAATGGAGTCGAGTGCAGATTGATTGCATGTTGACTGCTATTGGTACGCGTTAGCTACATTGTAATTCACATCATCATTGCTTTTATTTTTTAATATGTTCTATTCTTTTATATCATTCACTTTGTATACCTTGTGTACGATTTTCATTTTAAATAAATAATAATAGTGCAAGATAAGGAGACCTAGTTTTTATAAACCAGCAATAGGAAGTGAGTAGTGCTGGTTGAATGACATCATTTCTAGTGATCCTTTGAGTGATTTTTGAGGTTACTGCATTGATTGAAAAACTTTCTAGTTGTGAATGACGGTTACGGATAGTTGGACAGTTTTGCCTAGTACAGCAAATGACGTATATCCAGTTATATATCTCAGTCCCAGAGTTAACTGAATAGGATATTTTTTATGTGATATGCAGCAACCCTTTATCTGGAAGTAGTGTTAAGTTTAATAATTCTGTTTCCAAATTTGCATGAATTGATTCTTAAGGCTTTATTGCAGTCGACACATATTAGTAACACTTTACCAATTTTGAAGGTATTTGATTCTTGTGTTATGTGATCTTATGTTAATTAAATGTTTGATATTTGTTGCTAATATACAACAAAATATCTGAGTGTAAGTTTTGTATAGAATGGGAATAATGTCATAAGCTCATTCTTACGGCTACCTACTGACATCGATTGTTGGTCTTTAGTTTGATTTTAATTTATTTTAATTTTGATTAATCATCTTGTGGGTTTGTGTTAATACTAGCATCCAGACAGTACACTCTCTGACAACTTTCTCAAAGCTTTGGATGTTCTCAACAGGTTTTTTGCTTATAAAATATCATTATACTAATATTAACCAGGCTGTGGTTTAGTGATAATAAACAGGTATGTCAGCTAATGCGTATGGAACCTGCCTATAACGTCGCGCAGTACACAGAGTATACGCCGAGTGCAGTCATTCACAGCCGGCGATCATCGATGACTGTAGATCGCACTTATCCCACCTTGGCTGCCGCTGTCGCCGGCACGTGGCGCTGTAAACAGCAGACCGACTGCTCTTGTTGTGTATTGCACTCGCCCGACAGTCTGTGTGCTGTGGCCAAAGTCTGGAGTTAGAAACAATTTCCAGGGGGAAGTACCCTTATTTTTGAGGATACCGTAATTTCTGTTAAATACAGTGTAGCGTGAGTGGAAGGAAACTCGTATGCAAAAAAATCAGCTTGATCCGAGCAGCGATTTTGATAAATTACTGCTGTATGATAGACACACACAGTTTATGCTTTATTTATGGTTGGAATCAAAGATTATGAAGTTTTTAATTGTGAAAACTTTTAATTTTTACATCCTTTGTTAATCTTCTTTCACTGATGTGATGCTGTTGACTATATGACAGGAAGAGCATGTGTCCTGTAAAAATGTGCCAGTTATAAGAAGTAAGATGAGGATAAAGAAAATTGAGGGGCCCAAGCAAACCCAATTCACCTGATAAACTCTTTTTCTCTCGGTTGTATTTTCCTTTCTTCTTTGCTTCTAATTTATCTTTTTCTTTGCGAATATTCCTGCTCTGTTTCCATTCCGGATGTCTTAAGCGGAAATGAAGCCCGGGTTATGATTCGTCTTGGTTTATTTTACGTTGTACTTTTTTTTTGTTTGATGATCTGTTTTTTGTTGATTTATTGATTGTATATTTAGTTTTGCATTAGCTTAGGTTGATTGTATTGCTATGGCCGCCCGGCTTTAATTTTAATTTTCTCAGTACTAGTCAAGAGAAGAAAGAGTTTCTGTGATATGACCTATTCAGTGTTGAGTGGGACATAAAAATCTAACTCGATCACTTGCCGGCAATATTTTATTTTTATTTATGCTGTAAATGTGTTTGTCGTTTAGGTCTAGGACAGCGGTGATGGCTGACGGCCTTGATCGGGCGAAAGTTCATCTCAAGACGATCTATGCCCAGGTTCAGACATTCCTCGACATGCATCAGGTTGTCAGCGCCGGTCCGTTCCTCTACGCGTTTGTTCAGGAGGTCTGCGTTTTTACTTACTGATCGAGCATCGTCTGTGTGTGGTTGCCCATCTCATTATTGGCCGATCAAACCTGAAACAGTCTAGAGAATAAGCCAGATGCACATTGCAAAGGGTCGGAGGTCACGGCACCTCAGCAAGCCGAGTGACCATGGTAACCGGCAGTGTTTACGGCTATGAGTATTCCGCGACGCATGCGATGTAGTCGACAAGGTCGGCAGCAAAATGTGGATGTCCGCAGCATTACTGAGAATATATCTTTACGTCTACAAGTAGACGAAACTCTACTGAGTCTGACTGTCAAAGTCATTTGTTGAAGTGGCATTCTTATAGCTAAAGTTATACAGAAATAGCTGCTCGCAGTTCATCCATTGTTGGGCCCATTCCATGAGGCCATAGTGGTCCCCTCTGTCACGCGTTGTCGTTGTTGTTGTTGTCGTCGTCGTCATGGACATCGATGCACAGGCGGCATGCGACAGTGCTGACGTGCGACAGACTGACACCTGGTGAAAGGCGCGTGCGGCGGCTCGCAGTGGCGAATGGGCCCAACATTTTTCAAATGCTTCTTGTTGTATAAGCCAAGGCTGTAAACTGGCAGAAGTTAAAATAAATGCTAGATATAATGACGAAACATGTGTTGTCAGATTTAAATACGTCAGTTGTAATATAAAGCTGTAGGTCCAGATTGTTAGCGATGTGCTTCATAATAATTATGACTCTGAAGTTACGACCTCATAGCCTGATTAAGTGATTATGTTAGCACAGGTTTGTGGTTGCTGTTTTCCAGGGAAGCCAAGATTCTCGGCTTTTTTCACGACCTCTTTGCCTCGGACGTCTCGCAAGATTTACACTAGAAGCTTTCTGTGTGGCGGTCAGTTTCCTTTAATTTGCGTCAGAAATGTAGATCTTGTTACTGTTTTTTCTGGTCTTTGCATTACTATTGTCTGTCATATCTGTGTGAATTTATCATTTTCAAGATCTTATCATTATCATTGTTTAGATTTGTACAGCATTGATTAATTGTACTTAGAGTTGGCACGATACATCGCATCGTATTGTTTCCCTGGATTCTGCCAACACTATCTAGTTGGTGTTTAACGTCATTTTTCAGCACAAATATATGGCTATATCAGAGACGAAGGGTTGGGTGGAGAGCTATCCCTACCCAGTATAGGAAGGTCAGCAGTATATTAATCTCAACCCTGGCTGCCTTTTTATTCAGCAGCCACACAAAAAAGGGAAAGGGATCGAGAGGCTCATTTAAATTATTACACCAGCGCCGATAACAACACTAATTTTACTAATAGTGAAGACCTGGCATAAAGTGAGCAGTGCCGTTTATATCCGTCAGAATTCTGGTGGCAGATGAATGAAGGATGAGACAAGAAAACTTGTTCGGGTACGATACGATAATGATATATTTATAGTGTGCTCAAAAGCTGAGACAGTCAGCTTATTCTACCTCACTGTACCATAAACTGAAAAGATAATGGGAGAAACTGAAGACAAAAGCAAAAATCTCAGAATTACGAGAAACAGTCGGAAAACCGCGAAGTCAGTCCTGAGGAAAGAGAAGGGAATCTATGGTGGGAATGATTTGTTGAAAAGATAGGTTTTACGATGGGAGTGAATTAGAGAGAGTGAGTTATAGATGATGAGAGAGGAGATGCAACCGAGGAAGTAGAAATAAGGGAAGAAGAAAGAGAAGAATCCGAGGTGGACTGAGATTGACGGAGTGAAGGAGGAGGAAGCTGGTGACACAGGTAAGCCTGAAGCGGGTCTGTGTTTTGTATTCTCTTATAGTGCATTAAACACTGCCAATTTCGTGACAGTAAAAAAATCCTCTTTGTCGCCACATTTTATGTGGAGACATCGTTTACTGTATGTTTTTTGTCACACTGGCAACAAAATCAACAAAGTTTGGCAGCGGATATTTCATAAATGGATTGTTGGAACGGGATGAAATTTTGCAGGTATCTAGAGGGGGGGGGCAGTTGATATACCCCACCACCCAGAAAGGTGACCTTTGGCCCAGGGGCTCCCCCTGGGGAGCCAAAATATTGAAGAGCGTAAAAAATTTTGTAACAAAATTTTCTCCAAGGTGGTTTCACCAACCTCGATGAACTTTGGCATGATGGGGGGCTTTAAGGGGTAGCAGGTCTTAAGCGATGTTGGTGAATTTGGCGCACTTTTTGGGGAGCACAAATGACATCCTTTTTTTACATAATTGAAGTAGTGGTAGTTATTTTTTGATGCTGTTTTGTTTGCTCAAATTTAACTTTACTTGATTGTGTTGTTGTGCTTGCTAGTCAAAAAATAAGCGTGCAAAGAGTTTGCCGTTGGTTCTTGGAGCTCAGTGCAACGCAGAACTGGGAACTATTCTTGTTGTTGGCATTGCTCCAGTCTCAGATCGATCCTGCAAAAAGTACGCCGGTCTTTTATTTGCTTACAGTTTTATGTGATTTGCAAAATGTTAATAACGTCACCGATTACTATGGTTGCCATTATCGGCACAAAAAATGGTATATTTGATTAACAAATTATATAACTTAGTGTAAATCAGTTTATATATTTGAGTGAGTCTGAATGGGTTTTGTTTCAGTGGGTAAATAATTACATATTTATATTTATGTGTGTACATATCTCGTTTTTGTATTTTCAAATTAATTGTGGTATGTTGATTGTGTACATTATTGGCACTCATAAACATTATCCTAACTGATAACTGTAGGTTTGGATTAGCAAAACTTTTTCTCCGAGTCTGGCTGTTGGCATGTTATCAGTCAGATATTTTTTACCACAGTTTGAAATTGATTTCAGTACTTGCATTTGGTTTCAGCGAACGTTAAACTTTGCTCAATTTAATTCGATGACATTGGGTGCATGTCAAGGTCATTCATCAATTGCAAGCTTTTTTCTATACTGACAAGCGCATCGCGCAGTCACTGCCATAGCAGAGCTTCTTATTTGTATATTGTGTATATAGTAGAATTAAAGAGTGGGCAGAGACGGGAAGTCCTATTTTCTGTATTGAGTCGACCTTTCTTTTGAAGTTTGATGTGTCGTGGGATTGAGCGTGGCTCTCCCTGACGTTTGATTTACCGTCGTTCAAGTGTGGGATCGGTCTTCGGTGACGTCGTGATGACGTTTCTGTGAATATTGAATTGCAGCTGCTTTGGCAAGGCATTTGAACAGGCGTCCAAAGTTTGCAATGTTCAGGCAGTTCTCGACAGCTTTGACAGCAATTGTGAGTGATGCTTTATTATGCTCGACTCTGGCTGCTGAATAAAAAGGCGGCCAGGGTTGGGGTTAATATATCGCTGGCCTTCCTATACTGGGTAGGGATAGCTCTCCGCCCCTGACTTTTCGTCCCTGATATAGCCATATATTCGTGCTGAAAAGGGACGTTAAACACTAACTAACTAACTCTATGATATGGGGGGGATATAGCAATGTTGTCATCTGTCCGTCCGTCTGTCCCATTTGCTAGGTGGCTGCACGATATGCCTGCATCGAACTGCCGTCGGTAGGGGGACGCACAGCTTTGCCTTGCAATACCTTGTGTATAGTATGACTTTTTAATAATTAGTGTGATTACGTCTCTAAAGATGCATAAACAGGCGTCTCTTTAGTGTTTGTTTAAAGATTTTTATATGTGTTTTAGGCTGTGTCTCACAACATGTTTAATAGGAGTTTTTTTTTAAATTACAGTAAATGCTTATATTGTTAGATTGTTAGCAGAGTATTGTTGACTGAAGATGTTGTTTATGTTAGTCAGATGGCCCGAGCTACAGGCAAACACGAATGTGTGTTGACCCCAAAGTGTGAGGAGGACCCCGCGGGTACAGAGGATGATGATGTGACCAAGTCTCGGGAATTTGGCATCTTCCCATGTGTCGATGCTGTCCATACAGCATTAGTGAAAATTATGGCAACCAGCATCAAATGTCGGAAATAAAATAGATACTGCTTGCATTTATACCAGCTTTTCACAACTGCTTATAGTCCTGAAATTTTTTTCAGAACGCATGAAAACGTCCTGAAATTCATTTCTGTTATGTGATTGGTAGCCTATATTAACTGTAAAAAGATGATTAAATGACTCTTGTGTAAAAATGTTTTTTGTAGTCGTTGAGCTGAAAACCGAAGACAGGAGCAAATTTTTTGATGCACTGATTACGCTTCTTCAGTAGCGACTGCTAACTTTTAACTTTCAATTTTCAGACATTTTTTACCGATGCAGTTTTATCTTTTGGTTTTTAAAACTTTGTTTTACATTACTAATTTATTTTAGCCCAGCTTTTGAGCGTTTTCTAGGAAATAGGAAATATTGTGAAGTGAATCATTTTTTGGTGTTACTTATGAATTAATGTTTCGATAAAGATTATAAAGAACTTAGTAATTTTTATCCGAAAATGTTGTCAGAGTTCAGCTTTTGTTGCTATGTAACATTTGAGTGTATCGAGAAAATTCAGTGACTTTTAGCACCAATGAATAAATTACATAAAGCAACAAGTGGTGTGATGCAAGGTTTTCTTGATGAAAGCATGACATGCTAGCGGGTGTCGTGCATATCAACAAGTGGCAGCAGGATTGTGCTCCATTACACACTGTAAATGCTAGTGTCAGGCTGTAACTGTAGTAACTGATGCATAGCCCTATTAGTAGCTGTCTTCCCCACACTGCCCAAGAACTAGCCTTAACCCTAACCGACCCACGATCTACAACCCTAAAGTCTAAGCCACAATTTACCACTTTTTGCACAGAAATTATGCCGCTTGCAGCCCTAAAGAAATAAGTTTATACAGCAAATGATGTCAGCTGTTAGTGATGTGAGTGAACACTGATAGAAGCCGTAAGGCCAGTGCCCAGTGCATCGATTACGTACACCAGTATTGCATACCTGTGGCCTGATAATGTAAATTTAATTGGGTCTTGACATATGGCAACAGTCCGGATTTATATCCTGTGGATTACGCCACTTGGGGCCTTTCAAGAGCATGGCCTTGCACGGTAGAAAGTTTGACAACCATTGGTCATTGAAGCGTGATCTGTTACAGCACATGATCACAGCATCATAATTGAGACGTCGTGTGTAGTGCGTTACGGCTTAGAATGACAGACATACCGAAAGGAAAATTTTAACTATTGTCCTTAATGCATAATTGTCTTTACATATGTCTAGGAATACATCCTCAATGGCAGGAGTGGACAATGATGAGGCTAGCTCTGTAGGCTTGGGACTGTGGTCTACTGGTCCCAGTTCCAGTATTTCAATGTGGGAAGTACCCTAAAGGCTGCTCAGAGTCAGGCCCACCCACACTATAGGGGATAGGGACCAACCCGATTTTTACCCAGACCTTGGGTAACAATCGGGTCAGCTCAAAAAATCAGTAAAAGACGAGAAAAAGAAAAAAATAGCACATGCAAAACAGCTAAACAATTGGAATGTTTGCCGAGCCGGCTAAGAGTTGAAAATACAGTTAGTAAACCAGTGTTCTTACATTAACATGCGTGTTAGGAAATTACTCGGATAATTGTGTTGGACGTTCAGGTCTGTGGGGAATGGGCACGCACGATGTCTGAGGTTGAAGCGTTGTGATGGTGGAAGTAGTGTGTGTGTGCAATGGTCCAAGGAACGAACGCTTTGCTGAATAGTTTGTCGTCCACAGTGTCACACAGTTCCTCAAACTTTGTTATGTCCTGGCTGCGAGCTGCATATACAAGTTGTCGGGCACGGTCTCGAGTTGATGCGCTGACGATCAACTAAATGATAGACCGTGCCCGACACCTTGGATAGTGCTCGCAGGACATACCAACGTTTGAGGAACTGTACGACATTGTGGACGATGAACTATACAGCGAAGCGTTTGATCCTCGGACCATGTACTGCACAATCTACTTTCACCATCACAACGCTTCAACCTCAGACATCGTGCCCATTCCCCACAGACCTGAACGTCCAACATTATTATCCGAGTAATTTCCTAACACGCATGTTACGTAAGAACACTTATTAAGTCAAGCTCATCATCTACTACGTCAACGCTACAACAACCCTCAGCCATGAAGAGTATGATGCCCGGAGTGTTATCGTCATGTCATCAGATGCACGATCAACGGCCAAGAACCCGAAAGAGACTTGAGTGAAGCTTGCACCTCATGTGTCAGCGGCTGACAGTGACTGAAGCGACCACAGAGAGCACATGCACAGATGCATTGATGTGTTTCTACGAAGAGTCAACTGGGTACTACTGAAAACGTTCATCTGCTGCCAGTATTTAGACGTTGACGTGCGTCGAACACAACAAACGACAGCCAGATACTGCCAATTAGCACGGTTGAAGTCTTGAAGACCATTGGCCGTACCACGCAGATCTACGTGACGACTGACCACCATTGGGGG
>Ga0209782_1002480_pt1 | contig 10305 bp, 9 predicted proteins | sample WorMetmaBAHAMAS1_FD_187390 | JGI IMG/M metagenome (GOLD analysis project Ga0209782, IMG submission 187390) | Marine gutless worms symbiont microbial communities from Max Planck institute for Marine Microbiology, Germany - Inanidrilus... | ecosystem: Host-associated > Annelida > Digestive system >...
ATATATGCCGTCGTCGTGTGTCTGACAGACGGACAGACACACGACGACGGCATATACCGCACTTAGCATAGCATCGCGTGGTAAAAATCGATCATATTGCACGGAGCACCAATAAAATAATTACCACTGCAGGCAACGAGCGACGGTCGATAGCAAAATGTACGGTTATTATCACATATTTGAACGATAATGCTCGAACTCCACTTAATCAATTCACTCTCTATATGTTATACAGCCATCTGTGCAACAAATACAGTGAAAATTAAACCGATGGAGCTTATGCCTTAGTTTATCGCGACAGACAGACAGACACACGACGAAGGCATATACCGCGCTTAGCATAGCGTTGCACGGTAAAAACCTAAGATGCCGGGTCAGTCAGAACGTTGGTCAGCTAGATGTGCAAAGAACATGGACCCATTTTGTCAAGCAACTGTTGAGCCTGACAACAAACAAGTATATCAACATGCAGCATGCCAGCGTGACCAGAAATGCAGCACACTCATAAACATATCGTGGTGCAAAGATCTTCCAGACCATCAGATGCCGTCGATGCACCGTCACACATACAGTGACCAACAAAACCTACAATGCAACATAGTAGTCAACCACTAGATAAACATCCAGCTTTCAGTTACAATCTGTTTACTCAGCATCAATACCTTGTCTCTAATAACAAGCATAACTAGAAAAGATGAGGTAAAACCTAGCGCGAGTTTGTGCAGCCATATGATAACACATATTGTCGCAGCTCATGCACTGCGGCACCCTTGCATGATGGACTCATTCAGTGTTGGCACCTGTCAGCAGCTGCCCAGACAGCTGAATGGTAGTTGCTGCAAAGAGGCGGCAAATGCTGTCATGGGTGGGCTAATGTTGGACAAGTCCATTGTGCAAGAGGTGCCATCCCAGCTCTGCACAATTTTCTCCATTCAGTACACAGTCTAGCCTTTTAAACTCTGGTGTACTGGACCAAAGCTTATCATATTTCTACATAATGACATGACAAACTCATCTGCGTTGTGATCCACTGATGGACTGCCATTGTGGAATGCCAGTGCTATGAATTACAGTTCATTACAATTTTTGCCGATTTGCCTCAAAAATTTTTTACCATAGCAAGATTCATAAAATGAATGTCAGACCGATCATCTCCAGCCATTCTATCACTCCTGAAAATTTAGCGAATGATATGTCAAATAGATGGATGTAAACAAATATTTATTTTTCAGTGCATTAGAGGTTCCACGATTATGTGCTATACAAACTCATATTACATTACATTACAATGTCAATGTGTCCAGTAAATTTTACAGACAGGTCTTGATCTCTAGACCAAAGTCTAAGCTCCAAAAGGTGCTTAATGTAAACCTTTGATTTCAGTCATGTGGTTAAAGTCTTGGCTATAGACTTAAACATGGTAAGATGACAACAAAACCTAAAATTTAAATAGAAAACTTCTTTGATATATACATATTACTTAGCTACTTAACTACATACCTGCCTCAACTGGCCCAAGTTTATACAGATATACAACCCACTTCATGATTAATGCATATGCTGTGAATGTCTTCATTATTTAAAATTTTTACTTGTCATTTATTACTGCTCCTAAAGGAGCTGATTGTATATATTTAATTTCAATCTTAATCTGTAAACCTAGGCAAACAGTCTTCCTGTTGATCTTTGACACAGCTGTATTAATCTCAGAACTATATGTGCATTATGGTCTTGGTCTCGAGTTCCTTAGTATGATCCTGATAACAACGTTGGCAAAATGCTGTATGCAAGCATACATTACCTTCAGAAAAGGTCACTGCTTACTACAATTATGGTATGAGTTTGTTTTACAGATTAACTACAGTAAAGAGAAATAATTTAAAATACTCACTCGTCATCGCAAAAAGAGCTAAAACTAACCACATAGTGCCTATCATACAGTATATATTTTCACTAACATTAACATATTGGGCAAGAAGAAAATAGCTGCACAACTGATAATTCCACAAACAATTTATATGAAAAGTAAACAAGGAACCAGCAGCAATTACCTTTATGGCAGAGAGCAATATGAACCTAACAATCAGCAAGTAGAGTTGACTTTTCACCTCTTCACCACCTTTGACATTCAGACAAAATTCTCCCTTGTCCTCGCCAATAGTTTTGTCACGCTGATTAGCCACACAGCGCCCCCTTGTGAATGGCCAATAAATCATCAGCGGGAGTGACAATGTACAGAGTACATGTGAGGCGAATGTGTTGAGCATAACGAGTAAAGCTGGCAGCCAGATGGTCGTGTGATCTTCGCGGAACCCATGAAATGCAGCGGTCCACTGGATTCCAGCGATCGTAGCCTGGTGACCAGTAGCAAAGAACTGCTGTGATGACAACAGAGATACTAAGGCAATGCTGGTCCAAGGCACGCCGTCAGATGTATTGTCACCTATTATCGAACATCATAATAAAACTATTATAAACTCACTACTACTATTCACTACTACCAGGTGCTGTGATGGCAATCAATAGAGTGCATATGTCTGACACATTACAATGAAATCATCATTGCTACTGACCAGCAGTAGATGCTTGCTCATAACTACTACGTCCTACACTAACCCTAACCAATCACAATGTTTAATCAACTCTTTTCAGGTCCATAATCAACATTTTCCAAAAAATGCATAAAAATCCACCCATAACTTTTTGAGTTATACCTATTCTGCTAACAGACAAACATGGTTAAAAACAACAGCCTGCAAATCTGTGGTGCATTAACGATATTATCAAACGCAAAGCATACAAGTAGTCTTGAGTGCCAACTCATAATACAAAAATTACATAAACATTTCATGAATTATCAGTGTTATCTGATTACATAATTCTCAATGTAAGCTGTAAACAGACTGCAGATAGAGCATATGTCTGCAAAGACTATAAGAAATGCCATGTCCTCCTGTGATTTTTCCCCACCTGTGCAAATATACTTCCACTTATCAGCATACACAAAGTAAAATTACTGATTGAGTTAAGTTTTACGTCCCATTCGATACAAAATAAGTCACTTTGAAGACATTATTCACAGCCATGGCTGGTACTAAAGAAACAAAATGAAACACAATGAAAACATGGAACACAAAAATTACTTAAGCTAACACCAAAAATGCACAAAATGCTCATCTAGGATAAACAAAATGACTAAATAAGACCCAAAGTCAAGCAAACATGTAAATTTAAGGACAGCTCACGTGTGTGTAGCATGGTACACAACTGTTGTATACCATACAGTGCAAAACAGTTCTGATACTCTTTTAACCTCCAGACATTTTAATAGCTCAGATAATGTCTATTAGAGGAAAAATGGAAAAGGTGAGATAAGAAATCAACACAAAGCAAAACATACAGCAACCATAAAAACTTTATAAGATGCACAGATCACCTTTATCAGATGAACAATGCACATAAGCTGCATGTAGCTCCAACAGACATACTTCACAGATCATCCACAATGCAATGCTGGGAGCCATATTGTCACCAAGCACCAGCATCATCACCATGGCAATGGCTACCATCAACACTATATGCCCGGATGAATATACAGTAGCCAGACCATAGACAACTGGAGTACTTTCTGACGGATCGGATGAATCTGGCGTCTTTAATACTGATTGCCAGTTTTTACGAACATGACCGTAGATCTGTGTGATAAGTTCTTCATGAGAAATGTTATGGTTCCGCAGCTGTTCGATGTATTCTTCTTCAGCAACGCTGTCCGGCTGTGGATGCAGCATGAACACAGACAGCGGGCTAACAGCAACTACGATGACAATTGCCAGCGATAACACATAGACAAGACGAGGTAATGCGGTGATGCCAGCGACGGTAAGTCTACTGGTACTGTTATGAAGCATGAACCCGTCAACAAGCCAGTACATGCACAGACAGAAGCCTATCAGTGGCACAATGTACTTCATCGCAACCACTGACGGCTCCAAGCCATTCAGATTGCCACAGTGTCTCAGCCACACTGTTACTGTGGCAACGAAAACAACAACAGCAACTACGGACACACACAATCGGGCTAATCTTAGATGTTCCAGTTTCACAAGAATGGCAGACAGTGGCTGGGCAAACCACGAAATCTCACAGCCTGCCTGCTCTTCGCGGCATGAACGAAACACTGCTGACAACCGAATACAGCCGGCAAACATAACAAGCAACAGTCCAGTATACACTGATGCCCACAAGAATTCCTTTGGCATTCGGCGTTTAGCACCTTGATCAAGAGTGCAAAAACGGCGACACAGAGCAACAAAAGTCTGCACAATCAGCAGTGACTGTACGAGGAACAGTGAGGAACGATCTTCATAGACAATAAAACTGTTTGATAGCAGAGAGGCAGAATGAACACAGCACAGCAATATAGAAAATACCTCTGGACACTGAAAACAAAACCTATTAGAAAGAAACTGAGTGAAAACCAGTCTACCAATCAACACAATATTTGTTATCAAGAAGAACACAATGGCAATAGCTGTGACAAGCAAACTAATGCCAGAAGGCAACAATTGCAATAAGTTGGCCGCAACAGATAAACCAATGGTTGAAGCAGCCATAAATACAGTTGCCGATAATGGTGCGGATTTTGTTTCACAAACTGCCATGACAATGTTGAATAGAAAGGCACAAATAATCACAGATCCTCCAGCTGTCATTGTTACTAGATCAAACTTAGACCAAACAGACTGACAGAGAAGACGAACACGACCTAAGTAATCTACATAGCTGTCAGCCAATACTGCCAGTGCTTCACCAGATACATTTCCACCTGAGGATATCTCACCGAACAATAACTCCAGATGACTTTCCGCAAGACGAAATTCTTCAGCGAGCTCATTAAGTTCAAACTGTGGCAGATCGTTTGACTGTTGACCATATTCATGAAGGAATCGCTGAACCTGCTGTGCATTCTGTTGCAATGCGGTCAGCTTCTGATGCATGCGAGTCTGCATGTTGTTTGTACGTGACGGATCATAGTCAAACAGATCACTAATTACTGTTCCGAGATTTGAAAATGGCACAGGAATTCCCAATAACAGAGATATGGTTGGAACAAGATCAACCTGAGACACAGCTGCATGTTGATTCTACAAACAAAAACACACAGCATCACACAGCTCAGTAAAGCCTAAATTCCATGGAAGCAGTTTTCCTCGTAGCATCCTTGTGACGTCCCGCGAGGATGTCGATTACGAGTCACAAGGAAATTGGGCGTGTCGGACGAGGATTTCCGCAACAAGTTGTGTGTGTCGACGAAGATCCTCGAAGATGCTACGCCGAAAATGGTCCCGTGGAATTATCTTTAAAATCACAAATCTGCAAACAAAACTGTACAGGTAGTTTTCTCTTCAACATAAGTTACTGGGACCGATTTGTAACAATTCAATTGCAAAAATATAAACTAAAAATGTTGGCATACATCCCAACATGACTCGTATGTTCTTGTGCTGTTAGTGCCAGCTAGCAAATACCGGTACAACTGAATGATCAGACAACTTCTGCTCCAAAATATGAAATCCACACCAAATTTCACGGAGATAAAACCCGTCATTTCAATGTTATGGCTGATGAATTTCTGCAAAAATACCGAAAAATAACCTGCACTGTGTGCATATGGGGCAGTAATTCTCCACAGCTGTTCAACCTATCCCACCAAATTTGGTGGGCACATAGTGTGATAATGGGTGATTAGTGTTGTTGCTTAATATTTCTTATTTTCCTTCCTGTTGTAGAATGTTTAAGCCACCAACAGTAGATTGCATCACTGGTCTACCAGAAATGACAAACACCTTGCCTATTTGTAAAAAAAATTTTCTCTGTTATTATTTAACTAACCCCCACCAAATTTGGTATGGATATAGTCTGATACAGTCAGTTATTGCCATCAATGGTGTAAAAAATCAGGAAGAGTCCCTAAAACCAAGACGTGCATCAGTGAGAAGCACCTGTGCGACATATGTCCCCAACATTTTTTCCCAATCTCCATTGACGGGTATCTTAAGATTCTAAGGTCCGGTTTTCCACAGCAAATTAATCTCCCGTTAATTTAATCCGGCATTAAATCCGGCAGATAATGATCAATTTACTCAGATGTCGTTTTTCCACCGGCAGTTCGTCAATTAAATCGTCCGTTTAGGCGACATCTGAGTAAACTGATCATTATCTGCCGGATTTAATGCCGGATTAAATTAATGGGAGATTAATTTGCTGTGGAAAAACCGGACCTAAGTGTCACTGTGTGAGTCTGTTTCACAATGCTAAAAATCCACAATGGCGTCAGTTGTTGCCCATGAAAAATGGGAGGGTTCCCAAAAACCAAGATATAACAATAAAACTTACACCTATACAAAATATATCCATAACAATTTATCGTATCTGCATTGGCTCGTCTTGCACATTAGGCTCCGAAATTAAAAAAAAATTATCGGTAAAACATTGCTGGATCACTCTACTACAAACAAATGGGCGAGTAATAATGCTAAAAAAGTGAAAAAATATGAAAGAATATAACTGCCACATCAAATGTATCTTCTTCGGGTAATGGCAATGGAAAGCCATGTAAAGGGTAGCGATGTCCCATCCCTTAAGAGTCAGTCTGCAGATGAGTATTCTTCTACTCGCTGTCAGTCTGGACATCCAGCTATACATCCAAGGTAGTTTTGCAACGAACAGCTGTAAGTTATCAGAGGTTCACTGGAATACACTGCATCCATTCTCCAACTATGTTTCTTTTTCATCAACTAATTATTACACCAAATACAATATAGTCGTAAAAAACATTTCACGTGCTGGCTGTGGTTTTGAATATGTCAACATCGAAACACTGAATCTTAATTTTAGTCTCTGTCAATATCATTATCAAACCATTTCACATGCATTTGGAGAAAAACATAAATAATATACAGCATATGTACAGTGGTATGTGGGCTTGGTCAGCTAACATTAGCAACATCAGTCAAACAACTCAAAATTTAGCCAACAAAAAAAGTCCAAATGCCAATTGTCGTATTCAAAATACTTGCATACCTGTGGAGGAACAACATCAGAAATAGGCGAAGGACTGTAAACAAAGAGAGCTGCATCAAGCTCATCAAAACTGTCACCACCATGATCACCAGTGGAAGTCATGCCGTGATCGCCAAGTACAAACAACACTGTGTCATTGTCCAGTTGACTTATCACGCCCCTGTAAACAATGATTGAACATTAGTGTGCCATCATTCACCGACAGGTTTGGGGCAAAAAAAAATAAGGATAACTTACATAGAAGTGCAAAGCTTTAAATCTAGACCTCAAGAATGAAAAGTGTATGACAGACATTGGTAAAAAATCATTTAAGAATATAATTGATGAATCCCTTTCCACACTAACTGAATTAAGGTTTAACATCCTCTTAAAAACAGGTCAATTCAGAGACATTCTTCTCAACCAATTATACAAGCTGGTATTCCAGAAATGAAAACTTAACAATATGTGACATGCACCAGTAAATTTTTAAAGATACTGCAACACAAACAACTAAAACAAGCAATAAAGCTAAACTCATGTTTGACAGCCTTATATGAAGTATGGCCTGAAAACAGAATAGGCCTATTCTTACAACCCCAGAGGAGTACATGGGCCCCAAAATATGACAAAAACTTATCCAGTTTTAAAGAAATCCTGAAGGTCAGAAGGATGGATAGAATATTGGACAGTTACATACATTATCTTCTCTACAGCATTAACAACAAACAAAATAAAGAAAAAAGAGAGAAAAATTATTGATAAACAATGATTGTATTACTACGAAACTCCTGTCTTGCAGGCTTAATAGCCAGGTGAACATAGCTAACTTAATTCCCACTTTGATCCTAGAATGAGGGTAATTAGTGCAAAATATTTGCATGGCTGGGTGCCAGTCGAATGCCAACCACCCTAATGTACCTATTAAATGGCTTCTGACTTTCTGAGGCAATGGAGGACACTCTCTTTACATCAGTTAGTTGGTCCTAGAACCCACAAAACATCACTCACATAAATGGATAACTAAACTAACAAACCCATTATGAAGTAAGAACTCCTGATCTCACTTATTAAGCAACTATTTGGTCGGCACTATTAACCTCTTCTTTAAGTTCTATGCTTATCACATATCTGTTCCGATTGTATTTCTATCCAAGCATTCTTGGGAATCAAATCGAATCACCTATATGCACCACAAAATTGACTTCTACTCAACCTCTACATTCAGCAATACCACAAGGTTACTGACTGATTTCAGTACTGAACAATATAGTCAGTATTAATTAATAACATTACAGCAAGCAATATATTTACTTGCATTGTGAGTATATAACTGAGTAGGTTACACAGGATCTACTGAATTACTAAAGACAAAGTGTTATGAAATTTGTGCCAAAAAATTTATAATAGTTTAATAGCCCTAAAGCACAAAGAATAAGTAATGAACTAGAGATGTTAAATTCGTTTTTTTCCAAATTCGAACTTCGTTTGTAAAATTCGAATTTTATTCGAACTTCGTTTAGGCCTTCGATATATAATGATCTAATGCGTGCATCACTACCACTGCACGCAAGTACCGGTAAGGGATAAAAACGAATGTGTACGATTTGCTATGCAGAGCGAATCCACATATGTACTGAAGACAAAGGCTCTATATAAACTTGTTAATAATTCGTTATCATCTGTTTTTAGTGATTTAAAACTCCAAAAAGCGAAAAAAACTTTTTTGTTTATAAACAAAAACCTCGCGGTCAACATTGTTGATGAACGTACGTCGCAACTCGCAAGTCCGTATCATATCGTTATAGTGCAAGAAAAGTACAAATACATTATAGATTTTAACTTCTTTAATTTATTTTCACCAGTGCCGGTACCGACGCATGCGCAATAACCGCAATGCAAGACTCTCGGTTCCAGTCGAATTTTAGAAATAATATGTGACAACGCCATCTTAACTATTCTATGCTGTTTACGGCCTGTGTTTACCGCACCCATTTCAAACTCGAACTTCGTTTAACATCCCTATAATGAACACTAAAAACATACACATTTTTGCATACACTATTGCAGAGAAAATTAACTACCGAAGCACAGAATCCATTTGTTGTAATTTTTCTGCCATTTTTGGATGACTTGGACCAAAAGTGTGTCCACAGTGGTCAACTCCAAGAAAATGAGCAATTAACATTTGCCAGTCTGGTCTACGCAACTCCTTCTCAAGATGCTGCATCACTCCATTATCAACAGTGTCCAGATCTTTCACGTTAAATGATGGAAATGGAAATAATCGTGCAAATCTTCCGGGAAACAAGGACTACAAACATAAACACTCATTTTTATAACAAGCAGACAAAACCAAATACTGTCCCGGGACAACGCGAGCATCCCATCGGCCTAATTACTGCTTCTGCCGTCCCATCATCTGTCCCGTCATCTTTTAGTACAACCGCCTGTGGGTGCAGCCAGCTGCCTCTATGACGACATCTGCATGCATAACAGAATTAACGACAGTCACACAAAGAATAACTCCTACTTTCAGTTCCGAAGAATGATGCTTCATAATGATATATAACAAAACATTAGACCATATGTTAACTGAATGTGTCTTTAAACAATTAAGCAATCGTGTATCAACAACCAATGACGGCAGCAAAAATGTACCTTCTAATATCGTACTCAACCACATTTGTTACATCTTTATATGTGTTACCTCCAGCAAAAATTATATCAATAGCCATACACTAATACCTGCCATGTATCATCTCCCATGAACGTGATATTCTTGCCTAAACGAACATACTGATCAATAAAATTGTCCTCTGTAATTTCACTGCTGGCAAAGTTGGCGCCAGCATCAACAAACGTCGGCAAACTGCCAGTTGTGAGACCTTTCAACCTCTGCAATGTGGTTGTTGGTGGATCTGCTATAAAGCGATATATTCGACTGCTGAAAGGGTGATCACGAGCAACCTCGGCCATTATCTCGAGTCTTTGTCCGCCGGTGCACACACTGCCAGCACAGAGACTACTTCCATTTACATCAACAACGAAATCAAAGCGCAGCGCATCGATAACGATAAGTACTGCGCGACGAAACCGTGGATCAAGAGAACACGAACGGTTGATGGACGCAGTAGCAGGTGTGCTACAACTGCCGGCTTGATCAAAGGTACTGTTTTTGGACAGCGCAACGCGCGTCAGTAGAAATCCACGAGTGAAAAATAAAATTCCAACAGTATAGAC
>Ga0209782_1002481_pt1 | contig 10302 bp, 5 predicted proteins | sample WorMetmaBAHAMAS1_FD_187390 | JGI IMG/M metagenome (GOLD analysis project Ga0209782, IMG submission 187390) | Marine gutless worms symbiont microbial communities from Max Planck institute for Marine Microbiology, Germany - Inanidrilus... | ecosystem: Host-associated > Annelida > Digestive system >...
TTCACTTGGTCCTTCGTCTGCGAGGTGGCATGCAGATCTTTGTCAAGACGCTGACGGGCAAGACCATCACTCTTGAAGTGGAGCCCAGTGACACCATTGAGAACGTCAAGGCCAAGATTCAGGTACAGTTACTTGTACATAGTAACTAAGCAGTGGAAAATGAGCATTTGTAGCAAGTTAAGTAGGTCTCACTCTGTTTTAGAAAGTCCGATGTAATCTTTTACCTAATACAGGTGATATGTAAGATATTTAAGGTAATTGGCAATGTTTAAAAGATTCAGATGTGTGTGTTACAGTTACTAGTTCTATGTATTAAAAAATAATAGTAAACTGCTTTTTTGCTGATGCTTAAAATTTGTTTACAGCTGTAGATTTTCCTGGGTTTACTAGTGACCTGTACAGGTTGTTTGAAATCTTTGTACATGCTGGACTTTGTCGTTCATAACTCTTGATTGTGTGATATAAATTCATTTCTTTACAGTTGTGCCTAATTGGTTGTGTTGCATGCTGACCAGGACAAGGAAGGCATTCCACCAGATCAGCAGCGTCTGATCTTTGCCGGCAAGCAGTTGGAAGATGGTCGCACCCTCAGTGACTACAACATCCAGAAGGAGTCGACACTTCACTTGGTCCTTCGTCTGCGTGGTGGCTAATGCAAGAAACGTCCAGCTTGTGATGTCCCACTGTTTCTGAAAGTTCCAACATCTTGAACCATTCGATTGTTTAATACAAATTCTGCCTTTTTATCCCCATATTGTTTTTAACTTTCTAAATTGGTTACGTGATGCATAATGCTTGAAAAAAACTACCGCTAGTAAAATTTTAGTAAAAATTGCTAAGCATTGCCAGAAATGCAACAGTAACAGTAAAATTGGTATCAGTATTGATTACATAGAGTAACTTCTGTGACAGGATAAGATTGCAGTTAAATTGTTTCTGAACTCGTACAATTGGTTTTATCGCTGTTGAGCAAAGCAAACATTCTCTGTAGAGGTATTCAGTGGTGTTATACACTGCTGATATTTTATTTAGTTACTATACAACATTAAATTCTGTTGATTGTATTGTTTAAATTCTATATTCTGAATTCCAATGTTTAATTTTAATTGCAATAAAATATTCCAGGCAAAGCTGTTCAGGTTTTTTTGTGAAATCCATGAGACATCTCTTCCACATACACTGTCTAAAAAAACTGCACTGACGTAGCACACTAACTTCAATGCAAATAGACTGATTTTGGTAATTTTTGACAGATGTTGCTAAGAGAGCATGCTATTGAATGGTGATTTGTAATCCCACCTCTCATAATTTTTCTACACTACCTGGGAAAACATAAATCCGAAAATTTTCTTTAGTCATACAATGTCTCGAAAATGTCACTGCTTTGGTTTACTGTATTTTTGAACATCACTAGCCAATTTTAAGAATTTTTGGCATGTAATAACGTTTGTGTATTATAAGCCTATTTAATTTCTGTCTGCTATTACTTTCTTAACTTACTGTGAAATTACTAAGGCAGAAATAACTATTTTTTGACATCAGTTATATTATCAACGTGCCAGTTACTGAATAAGATTTGATTCTGATTAAAATCTGTTTACCTTAGAAGGTTACAATGCTAAGAGTTTCCTAGTAAAGGGGGAATGTAGGAACAAGGTGGAATAACTTGTTGCAAAAGCTAATCTAATGGTTACTGCATCGGTTAACAGTCGTCCTAGCTGTGGGGATGACGCAGCGCCCACACAGCTGACAACATTGATCTTTACGAACTGGTATTACACAAAAATGGCTAGGCGAGAAATATTTGCACACTGTACTCAATTATACGGCCTTATTTTCTACACAAAATTGTCAAAAGTATCCACAGAGCTGCCTTCGCAACATGACACGGCTAAAGATTAATAGTTACTCGGTCGGCCACACAACAGAACAATCAACTCGGAGAAAAGTCTAGCCCTTTCACTGGAGACCTCAGGAGGTTTGCCGACTGCTGCAGTGGTCCTTATCGGAAAGCAAGTAATTAAGTAAACAACTTATACAGCACCATAGTCAAGTATGATGATGATGATGATGATGATGATGTACATATGTCAAATAACCACTGTTAAAACAGTTCTTGACATGTAGTGAGCTACTGTTCATTTCTGTACTGTAATGCTGACACCTGAACAAATTATAAGCAACACTGCATAATGTTGAAACATTATCACTAGCTAGATACGAAAGCTTTCAAGTTTCCCATCAATATGCCGCAGTCGCAGATAGACATCTGTGCCAACCCCCTGCATTGTCTGCAAGTGAATATTGCCACTCAGGTACTCTGCATAAGCTCGACATGATGGCAGACCAAACCCGTATCTACATAACAAACAACAGTCAGTTAAGCAACTGGTAAATGACAATTTACATACAATAGCACAAAGCAATATACCCAGTGTGCAACAAGTCTTGAAATGCAGGAATGACTGCACTCGAGTAAAGACAAAGCACAGTTTTACGTACTAAAACCTAGCAAAGTCAACTGCCTAAAGATTGTGTGTGTTATCTTCAAACTGGCATCATATCATGGCTACACACTCTTGTTAAGAAACATTTACTGTGAGTGTGACCACAATATATGCGATACTCACCCACAAAAACTGTCAGCAGCTTTTTCAGAGAACATTCGCTTGAATATGTAGTTGTCAGACCATTTCTCTGTAACTCCAGGTGTTGTAAAGCCGTAATCCCAGATTCTTTCAAGCATATCGTGTTTAATTCCTCCACCATTGTCAGACACTCTGTTACATACATCAAAACTACACTGACATGAGCTGTTAAACCATATGACTTATATAATCTTCATTTTTAGCGCGAGATGTAATATATACATCTCGCGCTTATGCTACGATGTCAGTGTCCGTCTGTGACGTTTGTTCATTGTGGTCACAGGGTGCAATGGATCTTTGCATGCTTGGATAGATGGATGTCTTTGCTACTTACTGACAACACCTAACATGGATCGTCGAATGGGATAATGCTGGGATTTCTGGTGGAAGAGGGGAGGGATATGGAAAAATTGGTAATTGTAGCAATACCACTTACATGTATTTTACTTACTGAGAGTCTGACTGGAAACACATGACAGTTTTGTTTATCAACGATGTTGACAATATAATCGTTCATGTTGAAGAGTTTTCTTTAGTAATCTCGCTAGAAAATGCATTATATCTGAAGAACAGTTTGTGCTAGAGCTTCCCACATCTTGCGCTATGCTAGCCACTGCTAGGTCCTATTGTTAATTTTGTTGTAACAGCAACAGTTTCACTGTAACCAACAGTACGTTTCACAAGAAGCTCTGCTATTGCAGAGGAACTGCACGACACGCTTGTCAATACAAATCCTGCAACTACAAAACATCCCATTTGAAAATGATTGCAATCGACAAATGACCTTTAAGTTTATACACCTAAGGTCATCATAATTGCTGCTTTTATCTAGGCAGTATATCACATCCTGTTAGTGACCTGTTGTTAGAGTGTCTCTATCTAGCTCCGTTCCTGAGATACTACCACTTTTGAAGTGAACGTGACTGATGATGACCTTGAAAACTCCTTCATTATTGACAATAAAAGTTAAATTACAAGCTACATGTACGTGCACTTTCTAATTTATGTGTAAATATATCGTAGTTGAATCATAGCTTATGTATGACTTATAAGTATTACAAAGGTTTCAAATAGCAAAAGTGACCGAACTTACACAAGGTCATTGGCAATCATACCATTCAATTGGCGATATATGATTTCCTATTTGTCTTCTATTTAACAATGTCTCTATCTTGTACCATTTCCGAGATATAATCACTTATTTCCCAAAATTAAAAGACGTAACGTGACCATGACCACACCCACTCAAGGGACAGTCTATAATCCCAATGATAAAGCATCACATGGCGAAGCAGTGTACAAAATTTGACGTGTCTAGCTTTACCCGTTCCGGAGATATTTTAGGGGGAAGTAAAAAATTAAATGGGTCACGTGACCATAACCACACCTCTTTTGGGGGTGATTTTTTTATTTGCTTGGTAAGACTTGATATAGCCTACCTGTGTACCAAATTTGAAATCTCTACATTTGCCCAGTAGAAAGATATGAAAGGTGACGAAAAATGCAAAATTTGGGTGGTTTGGGGTGTTATAGGCCACCCAAGGTCATCGGAAACATCGCCATTTGATAGAGTGCATATAAGTTCCTATTCGACTTTAATAGAAACTATGCGTCTATCTTGTGCCGTTTTCGAGTTATAGCACGTTTTTCGTCGAAAGTGGCCAATTTTAACCCACCCCACCTCTATTTATCGCCCCCATATGGGGTGATCCTGTTCGAATTTCGTCGTGAACTTTGCTGTCAGAAAAATGCCTGGCATGCTGACAAAAAAGCATACCCATACCCCCCTGCTTACCCATACCCCCCTCGATGGCGTCGCCTGTGAGATCCAGCCTTGAGCTGATTCTAGTGTTACAACATACAGCACATATCCCAAAATTATATTAACTTGAGAATACAAGCTCAATGTTGACAACCACCTGATAATAAAGTCGACGTCATTACTAGCGACATCGATGTGTACTGGTGGCAGATGATCTGCAGGCATGTCAGTATGATACTCCACCGTAGCTCTGTCACACAATAGCACTGCTCAGTCAGCACCAATTTATCTTAGCATTATAACTCAACAAGTGTTCGTATGAACCAGGTTGAAAGTCACTCTTTCTCATCATTTGTTTATACCCATCACCTCACCTCTCTCGAGTTCTCCTTTAGGCAATCAGGTGGGAGTTGGTTGAGGATCCACAGAATGACTGTCCCATGATTTCTGTCAGTGTATATTCACCTAAGTTACTGTAAATAAAGATAATATATTGGGGACGTGATCCTGTCTTCCAAAAGCGCTCGCACTGATGCTTTTCACCACTAGTTAAATACAATGTATTGATTGCTTGAGTAAAGGTTTAACATCCAAGTCGAAACTATATAGGTCATATCAGAGATGCTCTACCCAGCCAATCTCTTTGATAGTACTGAGAAAAAAACCTACAACACAAAATAAACTGAGACAAATTATAACCAAGGTATAGTCGCTTCTACATCTGGCCTGGAAACAGTGGGGCTATTCTAAAACGAATAATAAAGGAGAAGTAAATAAGTAACGAAAATATAAGCAAGAGAAAAAGGCAGCAAGTTGCAAGACAAAAATGAAGCAAGTGATAAGGGAAACAAAACATACAAACAATCTAAATAGCACTGTAATCTGCAATGTCTTCTATGGTGCATTAGGCCCTGGCGCCCACATGGGGTGCAGTCATCTGTAAATCTTTTACCTCATTGCATTCTTCAGCATTTCAAGTAATATGTAGTCAACAGGTTCGGCAATGTACGAGAAAGTTGCAGATGAATTTCCACCAAGTCGAACCTCTGGAGCTTTGCCATATTTCTCAATACACAAATGCCTTTGAGCATAACACAGCACATGTAATTACAACTACCATTAAACCTGCCAACTAATGCTGACGACATATTATATTGCTAAAGCCTATTTCACAGTGATAAAAACTGCTAATGCTTAATACGCACTCCTCTTGACGTGCAGTCACACACGTTTACATAATATAACAAGAAGCATTTGAAAAATGTTGGGCCCATTCGCCACTGCGAGCCGCCGCACGCCCATTCACCAGGTGTCGCTACTGGTACTGTCGCACGCCGCCTGCGCATCGATGTCCACGACGACAACGACGACAACGCATAACAGAGGGGACCACTATGGCCCCATGGAATGGGCCCAATCAGTCAGCTGGCATAAAGGAAGCAGCACCTCTTCAGTCATCAAGAAAGCATGAGGCCACATGAGCATAGCCTCATTTTGTGCTTTGGAGGGGACGGACAATGATGTGGGGCGCCAATAATAGCAAATAAGGGTGTGACGCTGTATCGAAGTTCAAAGTGGCAGCGTATCTTCATTCACTGTGAATGGAATGCTTCTGCTGTTGGTGTTTTTCAGTCAAATCATGCTGCAGACTGGGTAGAGAGTGCCAAAATTGGCTCATGGGGACACAAACATCCATAAAATTGACTATGGGGGACATGGTAGGGTGCATGGGGGACACATCCTTCACAGTGGTTATGCCCCTATGAGGTCAGGTCCCTGCCCTGCTGGGGTCAGTGCATTGTGTTCTTTCAGTGTTTTACCACTCAGGAGATAAGCTATGCGTCGAGGTCATTCTGGGGTGACATAATGATCCCAGCTGACTATGCAATGACGATGATGACGACAATAAGTCTGTTGGTTAGGTAACAAGCACGATATCCTTGACAACCTGTAAACATGTGCCACTAATCCCAAATGTTCTCTTCTTGGCTAAGTGCAGTGAGAAATCAAAGGCAAATGAGCTAACCAAGGTACAATGGGAAAACAGACGTTACAATCAAGTTAAGTACTTAAATTATATTCCTGTTCTTGATCCAGATTTTACACTGTTACTGACATTAATAAAATCTGATTACAACTTAGAGAAATTATTTATACATAAATTGATAAACAAAACAGTTCATACCTTGTCTGTTCAACCTTTTTCTCTATCAAGGTTTTGGGTGAAAAATTTATACAAATGATGCCAACTTGGTTAGGCTAAAATTAAAATAACAAAATTAGAAACAGCTAAAAATACACTGTCAACACACACACAGAGCAAGTAGCTGTCACAGACTCAAAGTGCAACTCGCAGATTATAGCTGACAATTTGACACGACTAATTATAACCAAGAAGAAAAGAGGCCCAGCCATCATAAATGGCCTGCACAGTCACAGCTAACTTGTTGTAAACCAAAGTGGGCAGTATGAATGTTAGTGAACTTCCAACGTCACACTAAGACAACAAAACTCTCATGAAAAAGCTGAAAAACTGACAACATTCAAAATATCGGCAAGGTTCTAGAGAGAAGTAACGTAATTTTTTCTGAGTGCCAAAATATCAGTTTGATCTATTCAGATGTTTCAATATGATTGACATGCATCATATGACAACCAAACTGCACTATGCATCAGAGTTAAGCAATCAAACAAAACCAAAAAGAACATTTAGAGTAAGTTTTACAAGATTAAACAATCTACACCATTTTTACTCATTTACTCAGCAGGCTGGCATACAATAACTGGTTTGGGGGTACAATTTAACCAAACTGTGGAGTCCAAGTAATACATCACACAGTCCAAAAAAGAAAATGTTAAGAACAAATACAAAAATAAAGCCAAAAGAAATATGAACAAACTGCACTATGCATCAAAACATCAAAATTCAATGTGAATTGAGCAAAACACCTTCAACTTCTGAGTTTCATCCCCACACTCCCAAAAGGGCAATGTCCCAGACTCTACTGGGTGACCCCTGACCTTAATGTGGAGTCCGAACATTTTATTCAATCACAAGTTGCAACAATGGGTGGTGCATGTTTACACAATGTAATATTCTAGTCAACTGAACACACAAATAGACTGTAGCCATTCTAAGGCGGTTTCATACATAAGTCTAATTACTGGCCTCCAGCATTGCCGTCTCTGGCAAATCCATCAAACAGTGCAAAAAAGATCTGTGCAATATTACTAGCTACCCCCATTATGATAGACTCCTCTAACCTAACGTAACCTAACCTAACCTAGCCTAAGGGTTCTGCGTTGCATGCTTATCAGTTGCCGACTTCAGTATGTGCTGGTGTTCTTCCTGTAATTGTTTCAGAAGAAAATCTTTGAGATACATGTAAGAGGCACAATTTTTAGGGGCCCAATATCCTTTCTGTCAACTAAACAACAGTGGTTCACATGAAAAGAAAACAAATGCAAAAAAAATTAATTTTTAAAATGATGCTAATTACTACAGAGAAAATATATGACCAGTTGACTACGGAGTAGAATATGATGTTCACACAGCAGCCGAGTAGCAAGCCGAGATGTCAGCGTTTTGTCGAGAAACGAGTTGACAACTTCCACATCCTAACACAAACATTATCTGCATAAAGAAACGACACCCTCACAGTGCTTCCTTAACAACAGCAAGTTGTAGCAAATGAACCCCACACAAACTTCAAAATTTCATAGCTGATTACATGGCATTTTATTAAAATTAGATAACAGGAGGTCAAATAAAAAAAAGTAGGTCATGGGACACAGTATTGACAAAACTGAAAGAAAAATCTACTGAGATGGACAGGCACTAGTAAGAGATTAAGACTCAAGTCACAGTTAGATTTCAAGTAAGACAATTAAGGGAATATTCGATTAACGAATCCGGATACAGATACATAGTGAATCCAAATCCGGTTTCAGTAAAAAATGCATTCTGTTAACGAATCTTAATCCGGATTCAGTAAATCCTGCTTGAATCCCATTCCACTTGCAATGTGATGTCAGCGATGAGTGCTAACGATTATAAATGATTTTAGAAAGGCATCTACAGCATCAACTGCTGCAAAGAAACAGCATCTTGGTAGTAAATAATTGAAATGTGCAAAATAAAACTACAAACGACATAAAGAAACAACAGTGATGTCATATTAAGTCACTTTTGTATTCGATTTGCCTATGTATCCGAATCTAAATTCGTTAATCAAATATCCCCTAAGACACAGCAACAACATCATAATCATCCCTGTAAAAATTGTAATCTTGCAGTCCTAGCTTTGGCTGCACCAATATCAGGTAGAAATAACTATTGTCTTAAGAACAATGCCAAGACACAGGTATAGTTGTTCAAGAACAAGATTGTAAGCTTTAAGATTGATAAACTTTGATTTGCAAGTGTGATTATGACTTTTGACTTTTCTCATGATTTTGCAATTAATGAACAAAATCAAGATTTTGAAAATATGGTCCTGAGATGTCTTGAGACCAAGATGCAAGCCTTAAGAAGAGCTGACAGTCAATTAATGCTTACCTGGATGTAATCACGAGAGTGATAAAAACCGTCAGCTAACATCGACACAACATCTTTATGCTCATCAAGCAGACTTGTCAGCATCTGTGTAAACTTTGCCTCGTGATCATGATTGGTGATCTTCACACATCAAACTAAGAACACTCAGAGAACGATATATGACAACAGCATGCAGGTATTAACTTCAGTAATTAGGTATTTCTGCCGAATTATAATTACAGGTATACTTCATTCAGAAAGACTAACCTCCAAAACAGTACTTGTTACAACAGCGAGATCTCAGGCAAATAAATTAATGTTTCATTACAAAAATTCTGATATTATTCATGATAATATTAGCAAATTTCAAGAAAAATAATTATGTAAAATCTGTACTTATTAATATGTATGGTTATTAATCTTAAAATTTGAGTAACATAAATGACAATTTCCGACACTGCATTTACACATCTTTAGTGAACAAATAAGGGTTTATTAAGGGATCAATAAAAAACTGCATGTTTGGACCTACTGCAAGCATGGAGCACGAGTGTATGATGGGGGTCTGGAGGCAGAGCCCCCAGTGGGGGTCAGGGGGCAAAGCCCCCGAAGGCAAACGAACTGCACAAACTGCCTTTTAGAACTGCACAACTGTTTACAACTGTTTACAACTGCTGTTTTTGTGTAGAACTGCACATTAAAAAACCCTAGAACAAACGTAGAGAAAATTGATAAGTACAAGAGTAAGAGCATCTTAAACTCTCCCAGCCTAACAACATATACGCAGTGTACATTTTGAATAAAAAATAATACTCACTGCTGGAAAGTCATTGATCAAATTAAATGCTCGGATATACAATTCATGCTGCAAAACACAAAAGTATACAAATGTAGCACAATATAACTTCGACGCACATTAACCGATTTTGGTGATTTTTTGCAGAGATGTTACTGAGTAAGTATGCTATTAACTGGTGATTTGTTATCTCACCTCCCCTTGCTAGTGTCTCTGCACTACCTGAGGAAACACGAACCCACAAATTTGGTCCCTTCAGTCATGCTGTATACCGAAAATAACACTGATATTGCTTGCTATATCTTCCACATTCATCAACCAATTTTAATAATTTTTGACAGGAAGTAGCTACGGAGCTTGAGCTATCATAAGCCTATTTAATTTATCATGTCCGTTTGCTATTAAGTCTTTAATTGGCTGCGAAATTATGAAGGCAGAAATGACACATTTTCAATGTCACTGGTTGTTTGTAAACATGCCATTTACTAAAGAAGATAAGATTCTGATTAAAAATTTGTTTGAGTTGAAAGGCTACAATGCTAGGCATTTAGTCAGAGAG
>Ga0209782_1002482_pt1 | contig 10299 bp, 4 predicted proteins | sample WorMetmaBAHAMAS1_FD_187390 | JGI IMG/M metagenome (GOLD analysis project Ga0209782, IMG submission 187390) | Marine gutless worms symbiont microbial communities from Max Planck institute for Marine Microbiology, Germany - Inanidrilus... | ecosystem: Host-associated > Annelida > Digestive system >...
GAAGGAGGGGTCGATTGGGTCTCCGACACGATTTTGTCACGGATTGACAGAAACATGACTACTTAAGTCGTGCCTCGCAGCATGCGAGAGGTGCGACTAAAAATTCATGAACTCGGAGGGTCCATTTTTCACGAGTACGCTTGTTTTCACTGTTTCAGATTTTAAGTGTTGCTGTCGGATTTTGAATATTCACAGAAAGATAAAAATGCAGATTAGCATCTGCACAGAAACTATGTGGTGGTTACGTCGTTAGATTAACCCCACATCTTTGCTGCTTGCAACAGCCATGAACACCATGCTATACCCAAAACAATTCCCGAGTTTAAAGACACACTGCAGCAGATCTGGACTGTTGCCGCAGAAATCCAGTACTAAAGGTGTGAAGAACTTCCTCAAGCGACTGTAGGCTAGTATTTTAACGAATAGAGGGCATTTTGAATATAAAATGTAATCACTGACATAACAGTTACTGATTAACACTTGTTTACTGTATGATTTTGTTAATGTAATGAGTTTGTTTCAGAAAAAGTTTGTGAATACTTGAGAAAAGTGAAATAAACTGTTAAAATTCAGGATTATGTTACAAAAAATGTTGCATTTATAATAAATATTGAGATAAGTGGACCAAAATTGGTACATATGTGAGAATATAAATGGCAAACAACTGGGTAAATTTTCGTCAGCGGAGGGTGGCCACAAGTGGAAATATATGCAAAAGTCTTAAGGGGGTTACTTTATTGACGCACCTGGTATATGCAACCCAACAATGAAATACAATAAGCAAAGTTGCCAACAACAACAGCACATGTAGTAACAAAAGCTATGCAATCTACTGCATCTATATGAGACCATAATAAAAATCTTTAATTGAACGACAGCAATAATAGTACTACTATTAAATTCTGTAAGCATTAACAGAGTGCAAATAAATAAAATATTTAAACAGTAATTTAACGAAAAAGTCAAACACAAAAACTGTCAATGTATTGCAGAATATGTGAACTATGAAATCCGAGTGCCAGTCATGTAAGATTCATACTGAACCATAATACTGAATGTAAACTGACAAGAAGAACACATCTCGGTTGTGAACACAATTTTTGTTGTACATTTTCACTGCACGATTCATTAGAAGCCTCAGCAAAGGAATATAAAAACTTTCAACTAAACCATGTGAACCAGCAAATCCAAACGACATACACCTGACAACATTCATTAATTACTAATTACCAGCTGCCAGAGAACAAACAGTTTTGATTATATCAATAATGTGAGCATGAGTTGATCAGTCACTCAACTGCGATAAATTGCTGGTAAATGGTTTTAACTCATCATTGTTAAAACAAATTATTATTTAAAACAAGTGATAATTTGCAAACAGTCTTCTTTCAAAACCACAAATTTAATCCTACGGTCTTTTGTAACTAAAAACACGGAATTTGTTGCAAGTTCACAAAATATACTGTTAACACAGCCAATAATACAGCTGACAATGTCTTTTGACGCACTAGTTTATGTCGTGTTATATGCAGAACCTAATCTTCAATTTCCTGCTATGATAGTGTCTTAAACAAAGAACAGAATCTATGAAAGGTTTTGGATGATCAAATTAATTAATGCTTTAATTTTAACTAAAGTTGCAAAACATTATAAATTATACAGCGAAAATGAGTTATATTTGCTGATGCCACAAAAGTCAATAATGTTCAACGACTGTTTAGTGACGGATCTTCACATTTATTAACCGACATACAACAAAACCATTAGACAGGACTGACTTTTTCTTTTAAATTATATCGAAGGATACCAGCACTGTGATAAAATCAGTGGATGCACCACATGGTTTTCAGGCTGACAGCTGACTGGAGTGAGTTCAATGGTGCCTTGAACACAATAAGTGCAACTTCATGATTATCATTTATGATACAAGTTATAGTCTGGGTAGTCACCTAGCCTACTTTCTGTTCAAAACTACATGTTTAGCTGGGTTGTCTCCACACGAAAACTTAACGACGGATTGTTGGGTAAAAATCCTGACCTTCCAGATGCATAACTAATGGTGTCAAAGTGTGGAGGCTCAACAAAATATTACTCATACTAAGGTAAAACTGGCACAATAGGAGAAACAGCAAACTCAGCACACAAAATAAGAAATAAAAGCCGAGCATCACTGTGTGCACAAAACATGCGATGAGTGGCGAACGCTACGTCACAAACACAGGACTTTTGACAAGATGATGTAATGCTTGATAACAACTGCCATCTACAGATACACAGACCTATCAGTTCCTTAACAGCTAGGAGAAAATGTAATTCAACAACAGCTTAATTTTTGGTTACCTAACATTGCATGTCTGGTATGCATTTGTTAGTAAATATGGTAGTCACGTGACCGGGTTGAAAGCTACCAGTATACCAAGTTGCATAAATTATTCCATATAAGGAAAATAGGACGCATGGTATGAAAATGTAAACATCTAGCAGCCTGTTAGGTCCTGGTAAGCATCCAAAAACAAAACTTAATGGTTGATCATAACTGTCAATATGATCACAACAAAATACAATGCACGTCATTATAAAGCTAAGGCCCTCTTAGCCAATCATACGACTCTGCTTTTAAGCAAACACAAAGAGTGGAAACTAAACAAAACATAAAAAAAAACAAATTATACAAACTTTAACTTAACAATAAAACCGGATTAAACCTAAATCTATATTCCACTCATTTCTGAAACACACAGAACATATTAAGCCTCACCAACATACCACTATGCAGCAGCAGATCTGTAGCTAGAATGCAGAATAGTGACTAACTGACTTCACCGAGTAACTGTTAAAACGAAATTACTACTACTGATAAAACTGAGAGCCATATGGCATTGTTACAGACCACCAACAGAAAGTGATTTGTGGCTGATCAAACAGTGACCTTCAAGGACATGCATCTACTGCAACCGTTTTCAAATGTTATTTTTTGTACAGTTATGCAGCAGTTGACAAGATTTCAACTGTCTTAGAATGTTGCACAGCCTGCTGTTGAAACAAAATTATGACTACTGATAAGACTCTGAACTCTGCAGTGCACGCAACACACTGCTAACAGCTGATAGTATACAATGAAATATGTCAGGGAGTTTGATTCATTGGTGGTCTCAACAACCAATGAAATACTTTGATAACCACAGATAATTATGCCCTGCTGCTGTCATCTGTTCGGCATATAAGTGGCTGTTTTATGCCCTTTGTTGCAGATGCTTAAATAAATAAAATAAATAAATAGAACAACTGTGGTGGAGCATTTGTCTCCAGCCTACAGTAGTCTACTGCAAGGAGTTAGCAAACTGCAGACACAGGCCTCAGTAATACTACATATTACTAATTTTGATCACGTGTGGTAGCACCAGGCTGGCTACCACAACCATGACACAACCAGCCGAGTGGAATGCAACGGCACTTGGCACAAGCCATCAGTGCAGAAATTTTGTGGAGCACTAATTGTTGAAAGATAACTACCTCTACCACTGGCTGGAGTTCTATTTTAACGTCATTCGTCTGTCTGCTAGCAGGATAATGCTAGAAGTCATCGGCAGATTTTCATAAAATTTGTTAACAAGGACCAGAACTGAGCTGACTTAATGATGGAATGTTAGGATTACAGTTAGGGGTAAGAAACAGTACACAATCCAATAGTCAACTGAGGTAAAAATTAAAACCAAAGTTTGGAAAAACCAGTTTTGGCAGTGCAGGAAGTCCAACACTGACAAAACAGTCCTATAAGTAATTAATAAAGACCCTTCATAAGACAGAGGCATAGGCTCTGGAACTGCCTCCACTGATGCCTGATCGTTTTAATCAGTTATTCTTCTTTTACACGTTCTTATCAAATTATGTTTTCCCATCACATATGGATATCACTAACAACTGTTCACAGTAAATATACGGCTTGCATGTTTATTATCAGTGATAAAAATAAGACAGTAATTTTAAATGATAACGGCACCAGTATAATTAAACACGCCGTGTACTCTACTCCTGCATGGCTAACTTCAGCACAGTGTTCTGAGCTGCCACGATATGTGCATAGTATGGTAAACAACACACACGTAACACTCATACAAATGCACACACACACACACATGATACACCGGTTTAACTGCTCTTTTCCTTGTGGATTCATGTGTTAGTTGGTTGCTGGATGAACTTTCCTCCTCATCTTGTTCTGAAAGAAAATGATCAAAATAACTGGGGTAGGTATTCACGGGCCAGATGCTTTTTTCCAGTCACCAACCAACAGCATCATAAAGCACTAAAGAGAACTAGAATGCTTACGGTGAAAAAGGGACGTTGTTCCCGCTATTTTCACGGGCACCAGCTTGGCAGACAACATTGTGTCGAGTCGAAAAGCATTAAGCAGAAGCCAATAACGACACGAACACACACGACGACTATGCACTTCTCACGAGAGACAGACACAAAACGGCGGGACAGCCATAGCAGCGGGCCATATACAATGCACGTGCACAAGCATAACATAAAATAATCACAACAGAGCCAGATGCACCAACGACATTTAAATTGTCAGTTAACTGATGGTCACTGAAATTTTGGGTTCTGTAGCAATTAAGTTGGCACTTGTGTAACAACTGTTGCACTAGGAAAAGTTGCTATTTACTAAAGTTAGGTAGGTTGGTTGGCTTTTGATGGCACTATCAGCATAAACTAGGTCATATTGTGCCATTAAATATTTACTACAAGTGCTACTTAGTAAAAGTGAAGATTTATAGTACAATTATATGCTACAGCAATTCCTACTGACTGCTGAGTCGCATTTACAAGAAAACTGACAGCTTGAGCATTACGAGACATCCGTTAGACTGTAATCTGCCATGTTTACAAGCCTGTTGTATTCTACCTGCTTTTACGTCATTAATACTTCATTAATACTACGGTACAATTGAGATAAATGGTGACATTAATCCGGTGCAATGGTGCTGCTAGCACAGCATTTGGCAGACTGGAATCGCATCTCTGGAAGGGACGTGGTGATGACTTGTGGTGAATGTGGCTGTCAAATTCACTGTGAGAATTGGCCTTGTCAGTCACATGAGGATACCTAGAAAGCAGAGGGAAACCAGAGCTCATACGTCGTTCCAACTGGAGACTCCATCATCACTATGGACAGCAACTATGGTAATACACCAGTTTACTATTTGATTGTAGTTCACATAAACTACACATCACAATGCGTGTACTATACATGACATGCTCAAACAGGTTTTGGACTGTGCATATTACTCTGCAAAAATTACCACCAGTACTTAACTTTTAAGCGGCCAAAAATTACTGATTAAGTAGATTTAAGTGGTGCAATAAATTTTATGCCAACGATCATCTAAGTAAATACTTACACAGAACCAAAATTTAAGCACATTTATCGTTGGTGTAAATGGCGCACCACGTTGGTTCTGTGTACGCTCACCAAATGGCATCACACAGTGAAATTAGCTAACAAAAACACTGTCAAGAAATATGGAGATACTTCTACAAATGCAACAAACCTTGTCATACATATATACATGCACACACATTACGACAACAAAGATAAACACCAGTCAAAAACTACGACATACGCCAAAACATAATGGCTACAAGACACTACTAGTCTTCCGCCTTCTTCACTCATCGTCAGCTAAACCATTGTTATCATCATAACTTCATCACGTTCAAGATACAAAAAACATCATAGTTATACAGAACATGATGCAAAAAATATGCTTTCAGCAAAGTTCTCGAAAAAATTCATTCATCATTTGTACACCAAGTACACTAACCACTAAACAAAAATCAACAACATCACAAAGACGATTACTCAACAAATGCATCCGAAATGCTGATGGTAGAACAAACGCTGCCATGTGTGTGTACTAGATACCTGCAGATAGCTACTGACATATCTCATACGTAATACTGAAACCAAACACACTCGGCTGCTGCATGTACATCTTGTAACTATATTTCTACACAATGGCATGAAAATGTGCGTCGTTGCCCACGATAAGTAAAAAAAAGTGCCAGGCGTCAAATATTTCTATTACGAATTTACTGCTGTGTCTCAACACAAGAGAACTGTGAAGATCAGCAAGCATTTGAAGGAGCTACAGGCGAGAGTATCTCGGTATTTTTAAAACTAACAGCAGCTAACAGCCGGGCTTTTTGTTCCACCGTGTACTTCAGCCAAGCATACAGCGGATGGCGGCAGTTTCGAACATAAAGAATTACTTGGCATCAGTAAACGCAAGCTGAGCCGACACTGCAGGCCACACAACACTAAAAGCACTGTCATAAGCATCTCACGACATGCTGGAGCACGGCAGTCGTGGAGAACCCATCTGTATCAAGACACGATCGAGCCACTGTAAAGGCCCGTTCAGATGAATCTCGATCCAGCACGGTGTGCTCGTTATCGTCTGGCGCCTGACAAACAACAGAACTCTCTAAACGTAAAGCTGCACAACCTTCCTTTTTGTAAACTGTCGCATTTCTCAGTTATTCACAGTTCTGTATTACTGCATGCATATGCCACAATTTCATACAGATAGTCAGCACCCAAAAAGATCATGCTGCTAAGTTTTCCCGTACAGAACTCGTTTCACGAAAATAGTAAAATAAATCTTTCCACCATGTGCAGAACTATAACAGTGATAAAGCAATCATGGACGTCGTTTGTAGTAGTTGCCTACCTGTATTCGGCACCCCATCCCTTCACAAAGCTCATGCGAATTGTACACATTCTTGTCAACTGATAGACTGCCTCAAAGCCCTGGTTCACCGACTGAGCTAGTAAGACGGCAAACTCCTGATTGTTGAAGATCTTCAGGTTACAGCCTGTGCACGTGCATCATACAAACAATTTTCTCGTTAGTCATTTCACTTGACAGATGTCTAATTCAGGAAAATCAGCACAACAAAGCATGAGTAGTTTCTACAGTGACCATGGGAGACATATGAACTCAATACTAAGATTAAGATGTAACAAATTTGCCAATCCTGCAGGACAAATGTCAATGTCATCAGAATTATGTTCTACATAAAGTCTGCTGCATTTAAAAAAAATAAAAATGGTAAAATAAAAAAATCTGTATGTACTACTTCAAAGCAGTATCATGACAATAAGAAACAAGACATGTTCCACAGCCATAAAATAATAAAATTCATGTACTTTTAAAAATTCAAACCAGAGGAAATAATACTTCAAAACTTTTGGCAGAATTAAGACATCTGCTAAGACTAACACTAAGACATCATTTGCTGAATAATACAGGCTTAAAAATAAGAAAGATTATTCATGGTGCAAAGCATTCCAACCCCACAACTGTCACAGAGGTAGTCTACCAAATAAAAAGTTGTAATTGATATATTCTTGATGGCAAGTTATAAATACATAAAAAAAATTTAATAAATATATAATACGGTAAAATTTAAAAAACCTGGTGGAATTTTGCATACAGTTGCTGGATGCCATCCGTAACGCTGGTTGCAGTTTGGGCTTTGAACAAAGACAGCACTATCACTGAGACATTCGGCAAACACTTCTCCGCCAATATAGTACAGGCGAACACCTTTACCTAGCGTTAACACAACGGATACTTTTTACATGCAAATTATACAAATCATTAATAGTAATCAGCACTGAAAATAGAAGCGCACTGGGCCAGGCCTAGGCCTCAGCGCTGGCTGAAAGCACGTCGAAAGACTGCCAACAGCCTACAGCCACCCCTGATAGAATGAACAAACAGCACTGAAGGTTAAGACACAATAAGCCATGGATGAACAGAGTCATGCTTAATCACAAGTAATCATTTCCCATCAAGTTTTGGTGCTGACAGTGTTTCTGGTCCCCATCTTACAAGCCTAATGACTAATATCATATGGTACACAACACACACGATAACAAAACAGTACAAAAGTGGCATTAGATCCAAAGCTTTCAGTAACATACAACAGTCGCAGGAAACTAACCAATATGTCGCCTGGTTATTTCAACCTGCTGATTACGGTTAATATTCGAGAGAAGCCCAAGGCAGAATCGGTCACAGCTTGATGGATCAGTGAATCCATCGATGCTAAGCGAAGGTTGAGAAGCATGGAACGGTTCGCCAACGCGAACGTTCTGCTCGTAGTAGGAGATGGTGCACCAGAACGGCGGCTCAGTATAGACCACTGGCTCGGCATCTGCTACTGCATACATCAATAATCCACATAAATATATACATGCATATATATCAATACATACATTTATAACGTGCATGTTGGTCGAGCAGAATGGTGACGGTACTTGCAAAAATACGCAAAATGTTACATTACGTTATGTAAATGCAAGAAAAAAGCCCATCACTAATTTCAATTTCTAATATGACTACTTTCAGATAGCCATGTGACCAGAACTGGAAATAGAAATGGTCCAAAACCGGCCATATAACCCTACTGGTGTCATGTCGGTGATCGCTAGGTGGCCGAGGGACAGTACACATTAACAGCCAGTAACCAGTTAGGTTTTTACACAGGATTTGATGATCCAAACTTTGTAGAAAATAGAAAATGGTAAGTTAGTTCACACTAATGGTGCAGAATAGCTAAAGGCATGTTTACCAAACTCAGATGATATTGCAGCTAAAAGCAGTAAACACATGAATAAACTCATCAAAAACCAATGTAACTCACTAGCATGCAGAGAAATACATTTGTAAAATTACTCATGTTATTTTAAACCCATTTATTACGAAACCTTCCAAAATGCAATGTGTGTGAGCTGAAAAATCTTTTTGAGTAAATACTGTGATCTGCAATCGTTATCAAAACAGTTTTTGTAAGTCCAAATTATTTAAGACAAACACAGTGAAATTCCTTAATCAAAATTTAGTCATCAGGTGTCCACGACTGAGCAATATATACATGTAGTAACTAAAAATCATATTTTCTGGTACTATTACATCACCGTTAATTTTTACAAGCTGAGTAAAAATGGACTGTGTTCAAATGCATTCCTCCTATCCATCTACATTGTTTCATTCAGAAAACTACTTTTGCAAATACTTACTATTTCCAGTAGCTCATTAAGTTCTTTTTGCAGAAACTGAATTTTTCCAATAATCAACAGAACTACAAATTATTGTTTTTTTTCTCTTGCTATAAATAGCATCATACTGGACAACGATATCATCAGCAGTAAATATACATATAAATAAAACAATCTATATGCAAAAGTTGAATTACTAATTAAAAACATGGTACTTTTTGAAAGAGAAGGGACAAAAATATTACCATTCAGCGTGTCCATATCCATCACACCACCGGCATCTGTTAATTAACATAAACATACCTAATGCATCAATTTTTGGATTAAAATTACTGCAATACACATGTCTAAACTCTAAAATAATTCCACTTTATTAGGTATAAACCAGTATTTGTTTTCTAATGCATTTAGATTACAGCAAGGAGAGAGTATAGGAGAAACCTGAGAAGAAATCTACGTCTTAACAGGTTTTGTTCAATTGGTTTATATAGCACTGCAGGGTAATACTAGCTTAAAATGTGTTACATTTGTAAATAACTCTGGTTTTGCCATCAAATGTTGTCACAACTCAGTGCACCAAAAGACCAGCAGTTAATTTTTAATGGCTCGTGGCTAAGGTCCGGTTTTTCCACAGCAAATTAATCTCTCATTAATTTAATCCGGCAGATAATGATCAATTTACTCAGATGTCGTTTTTCCACCGGCAGTTCGTCAATTAAATCGTCCAAATAATGTGGAAAAACTGGACCTAAACCAGAAGGTCTTTACTAAAATATGAGAAAACTGGCTACTAAATGAGTGCTAACATGAGTGTCTAGCTACCAGTTACAAGTGAACAAGATTAAAGACATTTGCAAATTTTACATCAAAATACAGAATATAACGATGGGCATCATGGGGTGGTTATGCATACCAAATGTTAACTGGTACCTAACTGCACATTCTAAACTTAATTTTTAAAAACATGCTAAAAATAAAAATTCAGTCGTCTTAAGTATAACAACTGTTTCCGTTTCTTCTATAAAAACAAGCAAAAACAGCACAACTTACCCTCAGGCTCTGCAACAGCTGCATCACCATTTTCACTGGCAACAGACCCTGAACACAAAAAAAGTTCAACAATTCCTCTATAATAAACAGGACAAAAATGAAGCTACAAACAAGCTGTAAATCTTAACAAAGTATCATATGGTGAAACTGTATGCCTCACATTGGTTTAGTTC
>Ga0209782_1002483_pt1 | contig 10299 bp, 7 predicted proteins | sample WorMetmaBAHAMAS1_FD_187390 | JGI IMG/M metagenome (GOLD analysis project Ga0209782, IMG submission 187390) | Marine gutless worms symbiont microbial communities from Max Planck institute for Marine Microbiology, Germany - Inanidrilus... | ecosystem: Host-associated > Annelida > Digestive system >...
CGGTCGACGGTGGTGCAGCGCATACACTAAGGCTTAAGCTCCATCGGTTCGATTTTTCACCGTGTTTGTTGCAAACTTGCTTGTATAACATATGGACAACAAATCGATCAAGTGCATGGAGTTTGAGCATTATCGTTCATAAATGCTGTAAAAACCGACATTTCTCGGTGTGCCTAGCGATTTGCTATCAACCGACGCTCTTTGCGTGGTAATTATACTTGGTGGGCAGTGCAACAGGCCGATAGTCAATTTTTACCGCGCGACGCTATGCTAAGTGCGGTACATGCCGTCGTCGTGTGTCTGTCCGTCCGTCCGTCTGCAAATAATGCCACACGATAGGCCCGAGACTCTAGTTTTTAAATGGGTTCTTTTGTAAGTTGCAGAATTTCTACTGACAAGCACGTCGCGCGGTCCCTCTGCCATAGCAGAGCCACTTGTCAGATTGGACTTTTATGCAGTTGTGATTCAGCTGACAACTGACATGGCACATTGGGTGAGGTCAACTTAGCCTAAGTCTAAACGCTAAGACTGAAGGCTTAGACTAAAACCTTAGCTGAACATGTTAAGTCCGTTGTCCAGTTTAGACTTTAGGCTCATCATTTCCATTCCAATCCATTCTATCATCACATTGACTTATCAGTTAATTTGGCATGCTGTTCATTTGGTCCATGGCAGTTATTAATTAAGCCGGTGTATATGATGTCATCACTGACATAAAAATGGCAGGTAAATTGGGACGGCACACTTGTAAATGCAACTAAAGCGTTAGACTTTTGTTCAGACTAAGTTTGACCTGCATTTGGTCTAAGACCATGGCTAAGACCAAAAGATACACATTTAACATAGGGAATTCCCAAGTTAACAGTGTTTAGTTCAGTTTAGTTCTGGTCTTAGCCCAAATGTTGACTTAAGTCCGGTTTTAGCCTTTAGGCTTAGACCAAAGTTTGGTCGTAAGAGTGGTCTGAGACAAAATCATCAGCATGAGGTCACAGTCGGTCTTAACTTTCGACTTAGACCCAAATTTGGTCTAAGCGTTTAGTCTTAGCCTTTAGACTTAGCAGAAGTTGACCCCAGTCATGCTTTGCTCAGCCACAAAAAGCAAAAGCTGAATAGTGGCAGGCTGCCAGAACAGGTAGGCCTAATTATCTTCAAGCTGGCTGCCAAGATATACAGTTGCTTGAAACGTCAGTCATTTAGTCAGACCGTGATAGGCACCTGTGTTTGACTAAGCTGTTGACGGTGACATTGGCAGTCTATTGTGACTAGTGGTTACCGTGCCCATTAACACAAGGACCTGCAGTGACTGTGACTGAGGAATCTGTTATTAATATTCTGTTTGATTGCTGCATCATAATTGGTGATGGCTTAGTAGATTTTTTTGTGTTTTTGTTTGTTGTGGATTGTGGAAAATTAACCTTCTTCCTTTCTCTTTTTGTTCCCTAGTGTTGATAATTTAATGAAATTGAAATTCAGTTTAAAGTTTGTCAGGAAATGAAGCTCAGATTTGTATAAAAATGTCCGAATTTAATATCCCCATTTATATAAAAAAATACTGACAGGCAGCCTGCAGATTGCTTTATTGTCCAAAAGTTACAATTACCCGGTATATGAAGTGTTACAACTTCAGCATGTTGACAGTATTGCAGTGTATTAGGCGATTTCTGCACTAGGCATTGGTTGCAATCCTAAAATTTATATTCATTGACTTTTAACGATTTCATGGAAAATTTTGACAGATATCACAGTATATGTTATTTTTATATTATTTTTCTTACATTTTTGGATAAAAAAATGACTGTTTTTGTTTCTGATAAATAACTAAAATTTGTTTTCGGTTGACATCAGTAATTGGCTAGAAACAAGAAATTGAGCTGTCACAAGCAGGTCAGATTACACCAGCAGTGACAGAATGGAAAAGCTGCACTCGAAGTTGTATTTGAAATTAAAATGTTTAAAACAGGTGAGATGACCTTGAAGGTTCATCTATCAGACATTCAAAAGGCATATTATATCACTTACTTAAGTTCTCAATGATTATATCTCTGCCTTGTATTGAATCTGTAGTTATAGGTAAAAGACTGTTAAAGTTACTGTTGTTTTCTTCCAATCCAAATACACTAGTTTTTAGTTTCTATCAGCAAGAGCATTTAGGCAGTAAAACTTGTTATCCACCAAAATTTTCCAGTTCTTGATAGAGGGTGCTGGCTAGCACAGTGTAATGGCCATAAAATGTTTTCTGTCATACAGAGTGCACACGTTGTGTTGTAGATTTGTGTACGTGTCAGTGACAGTGATAAGCTGCAGTTATGTCGTCTCGATTTGCTACTTACCTGCCCAAGGAGAAGCAAGATGAACTTCGTCAGACAGCAAATGCCATTGTCGCACCTGGCAAGGGCATTCTAGCTGCTGATGAGAGCACTGGTAAGACGATGCATTTTAATGTTTGATGATATTTTGAGTATGATATAACTTGTAGTTTTAGGCATGTCGTATCATAAAGGTTATGAACAGATTTGTCATTAGGCATTTTTTTCTGACTAACCCCCGGTATAGCATTGCTGTAGTTTGCTGTGTAGCATTTCTTTCATTTGTTTCAGCACACACACACAGGCAGCAGTGTCATATGTCATACAGAAATGGCAGCTGCTAGCTGTTTATGTTGCACGCATACTTTGTGACGACACTTTTTTCCACAAATTGTACGATAATGGTTGCTGTTGCAGGCACCATTGGCAAGCGATTTGACAAGATAAGTCTGGAGAACTTGGAGGAGAACCGGCGGGCATACAGACAGCTGCTGTTCAAGGCCGGCACGGAGATGGCAAAACACATCAGTGGCGTGATCATGTTCGACGAGACATTCTTCCAGAAGGCGGACGATGGCACCCCGCTGACAAAAGTCCTGGAAGGTCTGGGCGTAATTCCTGGGATAAAAGTGGACAAGGGTACAGTGACATTGGCTGGGACTAATGATGAGTTCACAACTCAAGGTAAGTTATTTTGTCTCGGTGTTGATGAAGACATGCCATGATTTGTTAACACTTGTTTTTGTACTTCATTAGCTATCAGATCTTGATTGCTTTTGCCAATACACTTACTGTTATTGTTAACTGGAACTGCATTTTGTCATGTATTCATCCTAGTTTTTTGACAGTTCCATTGACAGCCAAGTATTTGTTTTCATAATTTTGTTACGGTTGGTTGAGTGATATGTCTGGAAACAAACTTACTTCGGTAATTTTCAGTTGTTTGCTGGAGACACTGAATGAGTAGCATGACCAGTGATAGACATTACAAGAGGGCCTAGCAGTGGCTAGCGTAGTGCGAGATGATCCCTCCTCTCTTCCTGGCATGCACCGCGACCCAATGCACTTCGATCACAGACAGGCGGACACTGACATCGTAGCATAAGTGCGAGATGTATATATTACATCTCGCGCTAAAAATGATATCTTAATAGTTTAGCAAAGAATATAATGAATATTATTATATTATATTATATGTATTTTGTACTGTTAGTTTGAGTTAGTTGAAAGGCATATCTAGCACTATCAGTCAAGAACCCTGTCTTGGGTCTGGAAGAACACACCAGAACTACTTCAGTGCTTAGAAAATGTCACATTATATAATGATCACAGCGATGCCGTCGAGTGCAGGACTGAATGATGCTAAAAGGAAGGCATTTTGGTGATAAACATGCATAACTGTTGAATAAAACCCATTGTTTTAAAAACTTAATGTTGTTGTCATGTTTTGTACTTGAGATCAGTCAAAGATTACGCTGGTCGAGTTCTGTGTTGAATGCTGCAGCTTTGTTATTCAACTTGATCTGAAATTTACCGAGAGTCCTAGATAAGAACTCCATTAAAATAAGATATGACAGACAGCATTAAGTTACAGTTCTCCATGATACTTTGTTACACCAGTATAACAGGTGCTGTATCTGTGTTTCCACGCTGTTATTTCATGTGTTTGTGGCTGACAGGCTTGGATGGGCTTGCGGACCGCTGTGCCAATTACTACAAGAATGGTGCAAGATTTGCCAAGTGGCGTTGCGTACTGAAGATAACGTCACACACGCCTTCCTATTTGGCAATGCTTGAGAATGCCAATGTCCTTGCCCGCTACGCTACCATTTGTCAGCAGGTATGCCGGCATTATTAAACCACTTTTTCCAAGCCATTATGTGTGATTCTGTATATAAATTTTCACACTGGCCTTAGCTATAGCAGTAAGCATAACAATGCTTTAACACTAGGACACATGTCGCTCGATATGTCGAGTGAACAGTTCCATTGAGAAGCACGTTCAGATTCATGGAACACATGTCACTTCGTGTGTGAAAGCACTAGCCGGCTATGATCTGGTATCTGTCTGTCTGTCACATATTGTCATCCCTAAAAGTGCCGTTGTTTGGTAGATCACACAACATTTGTAAAGTAAAGTAAAGTAACCGGATATAGCAGTTCGCCACAAGCTTCACCGCTACGGTATGTGTGTATTTGTGTGGCCTACATGGTCGGCATATGTTCCTTTCAACTGTCCGAGGGTCGATATACTTACATTTGTTATTTTATTGCTAGAATTATCTCGAATATAGTTATTTTGTTCAGTTTTATTGCTGTGTTATGATTAGGTACAACTGACTTTAGTGTGAATAATAGATTTATATTACAGTTTGATAGTTTTTAACAGAACTGTTACTGAGAAAGTACACAGGGAATTTGCGAATTTAACTAGTACTTCTGTCAAAGTCATATTGAGCCATAGTGGGTCAATTTTTGAGGATGGATGTAGTAGTGTGTCTCACATCATGTATCTGTTGCCTACACAAGGCATTAACCGTGAGTCAAAAGGTGCCACATTATTTCACAGCATGATAGTGTAACAACATAGTGAAGATGTGGTGGCATCTTTAATAAGGACTTCATTTCTGAGTCTGCAGGTGAAAGAAAAAAAATTGAGTATTGGGATGCTGGTGTGGTTAAGTATCTGGAGGGAAGTGCAAATGATTTGCATATGGTCCAGCTGATGCTACTATCATCTTTTCATCTCTTGTGTCATTAAAATCCAGAATGGTTCTGCCTTTCTTGTACCGGCTTACCCAGGTTGTCTTAGAAAAGAGGCTGTTAAATGGGTGTAGTAGTTGTCGTGAAAGAATTTTGAACATTTATGGTACTTTTTATGTCAATAAAAGGGCATTTTCTACTGGAACTTTATCCGGATTATTGGGTTCACTCCGATATCATGTTGATCACAGTGGCCTAATAATTAAAGTGGTTTGTAATTCACCTTGTCTGTTTCTGTTTGTTCATGTCAGAATGGTCTTGTTCCAATTGTCGAGCCGGAAATTCTTCCCGATGGAGATCATGATCTGGAGACATGCCAGAGAGTAACTGAGGAGGTACGGTGCAAAGAGATTTTGACCACACCAGTAATGCATACATGTACGCTGCTGCTGCTGCTGCTGCCTTTTCCCAGTTCATTGCCTTGACACCGTTGGTTTGTTGATTGCAAGGGCACCTGTATCACTGTAGGATCTGTATGGGCAATTGGGCATCTATATTATAATAATAGGACAGTTTGGTTGTATGTCTGTGTCACAATCGCGTGGGCTGGGCTGGGCTGGCGACCTAGATGGCCAAGGGCCTAGTGGGCCATGTAGGCTGGCCGGCCGGCCGCAGCGTCTGCATTGTGGCAAGGCGCGATCATCTTCACGCGATTGTGAGGCCACGATCGCATGAAGCGCGATCTCGGCTCGTAACATCAAACATGGAAGTGATTAGTGAATTATTTGTAAAGAATTAACACTACAACAGTGTGCATTAATTCTTCGTTGTAAATTACACTGTGTCTCAAAAAAGTGTACCACCCAACCGTCAACAATGATTTTAACAATAGTTGTCCAATTCCATTATTTTTTTGGTGCAAATGATACTGAGACAGTATGCCATCGAAAGTTGGTTTATTTTCTTACCTCGCCTGTTTAATGTACATACCTTAGCTTGGGAAACTAAGAAACTGAAACTCACAAAGTCGGCATTAACGGGATGTCTTTTTGAGAATAAACCAAATTAATTACCCTTATTTGTTCATGATTGTTTTTGTTCTTATGAGAAGCTCACAATAAGTGTTTAAAATGTTCATCTGGCATGCAAGCATACCTAGTCCACTTCTTGATGGCTGCATCAATAGTATTCTGCTGTAGACTGCCAGGCACTAACAAGTCACTGCTTCAGCTCATTGATGCAATAGAACTCATTCCTGTTCATTCTCTAAGCCAGAAATTGCATGATAACTAAGTAAAATAAGGCTATAAAGCATAATACAATTTTGCTGTTAGTAACGGTTTTCCATTTAACTTCCTAGCATTGTGATTATGTGCAATTTGAGGCTAAATTCATGATTTTTAGGTTTTTTGCAGTTTCACAAGGTAGGATAAGTACATTAAACAGGTGAGGTGAAAATTAAACCACCATTTGATGCCATATTCACTCACTAATATTTGTGCAGAAAATCATTGGAATCGGACAATTATTGTTAAAATTATCGTTGGTAGTTGGGTGGTATACTTTGGGTATTGATATAAATTGGTATAAAAGTGCATTACACTTTTTCTACAGAATATCATATTACTGGTATAATGCAGCTTGATTGTGGAGCTGATGTGAAAAAAATTGTTTATGACATGTAATGTAATGTTCTCGCAGATGATTATCTTCACCAAAGTTTTCCACATTTGTTAACTAAGTAATCTAATTACATACTTAAACTTTTAGACACTTGCTAGTGGCTGATGTTGCCATGTAGCATATGAAACTGTCGTAACATTTACGTGTATTTTACTGTGTATGTTGTGTACAATTGTCTAATCATGCCTTTAGTGCTTTGATACTGACGTGAAGTACATCTGGCTGTGAAAAATGCCATATCAACAATACCCAGTTTTCCTTGGAGCTGTTTGGGTGTAACAGGTTAACCCAAGTTAATATACAAAATGACCATTGAAATGTAGGATGTATGTATGTGCATATGTATATAATTTAGACATATTTGAGCTTTCAGTGCATTTTGGATGGTTGCTATTTAACCTCGTGTGAGCTAGCTGTTTATCCTATATAACAAGACCCTAATCTTTATAATAACCACGTCGCTGAATGCTGAACTCATTCGGTTTCAAAGGCACTTTCAGGCACATCCAGTCATATAGCAGACTGCCTGTGGTTGCATTTAACTGGCAACGTGTGGCTTCCTGTTAGTGGTCTATAGTGACCTTAGATCTAGGTGGAACCATTTTAGTTATAAGCTGAATAATCAGCAAAACAGTGATCCGCACCAAGAAGCACATGAAGAATGTTGCAGAATATTTATAGAGCTGCTTTGCTAGGTGATGCAGCTAAGAATATTGTGCGAATGATGGAGTATGCATTGTGATGTGCTATTAGGTCCTGGCATTTGTCTACAAAGCACTGGCAGACCATCACGTTTACCTGGAAGGCACACTGCTGAAGCCGAACATGGTGACTCCAGGCCAGAGCCATGCCAAGAGGGCAACTCCACAGGAGGTCGCTGTAGCCACAGTAACGGCTCTTCGCCGCACAGTCCCAGCCGCTGTGCCTGGTATCAATTTGCTGTTATTAGAGCTGTGCCAAATATTTATTTTAGGGCTGGTATCAATTAAAAAATTATTGATTATTGATTTAAAATTGATCAAAGCAGTAACTTGAAATTCTCTGATAAATAGATAGTCTTTCTTCACAGGTGGAGGATGTGTTTGTGCTGTGGATGGCATGTAATTGAAATTATAAAACAAAGCATATCACAGTTAATGCTGACATCTTTTACAAGATCTGCTGGCAGTTATGATACCAAAAAATGTTTAATTAATATTCCTTCAACAAACTTCGTTAATAAATTGTAAGACAAATTTTAATCACACAAATAGTTTTTAATCGATTATTGTTAAATAATGATTCACAATCGCAGTCTCAGTCTGTTTAGATCTGTATTTGACAAAATGAAAATTACCATACTTTTTGAGTTAATATGCCAACAAATAAATGGAGGTGAAAACATTACCCGTACCCAGTGTGTGCTGAGATAACAGAACATTATTGTACGACATGCATGGTATGGTCAACTATGGTGGAGGTTTGCACATTGCTGGTGCTTTCTACTTTAAAAGGTGGTGGAGGATGGTTGATTGTCCTCAATTCATCATGTTGTTTATTTACAGGAATTGTGTTCCTGTCCGGTGGTCAGTCTGAAGAGGAAGCTACGCTCAATCTGAATGCCATCAATGTCTACGCTGCACAAGGAATAAAGCCGTGGGGACTGTCGTTCAGCTACGGCCGCGCTCTGCAGGCATCCGTGATCCAAGCATGGAAGGGCAAAGCAGAGAACATTGCTGCGGCGCAGGAAGAGTTCATCAAACGATCAATGGTACGACTTCGCTAGCATTGTCATTCATTCTAACAGCAATATACCGCACCATCGCTATTAAGTTTTGTGTGCAAACTCACTTGAGAACTGGTCCGCTGACTACACAAGCTATGCGGTTTGCTTACTCAACCATTTTGTCTTGTACCTAACCATCCATACTTAATTTAAGTAATCCTTAAGGTCGGGTTGCACCATCCATACTTAACTTAAGTAGTCCTTAAATCTCCAATTAACTCTGACTTAAGTGGAGATTAATAAATAAGCACGTTGCACCATCGCCACTTAACTGCTAATCAAGTGGAGATATAATTGGCGACTTAGTGACTACTTAAAGTTAAGTGGCCATCAACTAAGTGACGATTTAAGTGAGGTTGGTGCAACCCGCCCTAAATCTCCATGCACCTAAATGGAGATTTAAGTGCTAGGCTACTTAAAGTCTCCCTTAGACAATGACCTCTTCATATTTTACACACCCATTGCAGGCCCAATGTGTGCCCACAGGTAAAGTGTGAATTTCTGGATCACTGAAAACTACTATAGAAAGATGCAGTCATTGTACCACTGATGACTCACATGGATGACAGTTGTGAATAAAATATTCATCATTCTGATGTTCCTCATATTTTGTTTTTAAAATTTGCTGCATTTTTGTTTGATGAGTCTTATTACCATACTTATTGTGTAATCTAGACACTGTTTGTAATTGCAGGCAAACGGTACAGCAGCACTTGGCAAATATGCTGGAGGCGTGCACGGTGCTGCCGGCGATCAGTCGCTGTTTATTAAAAGCCACGCTTACTAATCAAGCAGCGGTGGATCACTGCTACTGCAGCTGTGACGGCTTCCAACTTCTTTGCTGCTCTTAGCTGTAGTTTAGTTGTTGTCGTCTGAACGCTCGGAATTATGTCGATCATTCTGCTATTAGTGGGACCAGAGCATTCTTACTAATTCCATTAGTTAAAACCTGGATCATTCAGATGTTTCACTATTGATTGTTGATAATATATTTGTTAAAATCGACTGTTGATATTTATATTTGTTCCGCAGTGTATTTACTTATATTTTTCTGATGACTGTAGAAGTTGGAATTAACACAATAATTGGTTTAATAGAAATTGGCAATTAATGAGCTTAGTGTTTCGATCGCTGCCGATGCTACAGCTAATAAAACGAATAAGTGCCAGTCACTGTGAACGTCTATGTTTGTTGCTGTTTCCAGTTCTACGTGTAAATACGTGGCTGAATAGAAGAGTATCGTTTATTCCGCAAGAAAACAACAACCTGTGGAAACAAATGTTAGGCCTACATGTTGGCATTTTATATATTTCAGTCAAGACTGATAGAAGTCTTTACAAGATGTACAGTATTATTGCAACAGCTGATGAACACCACATGTCTGATGTCGGTATGCTTTCACACGTTTTGGACGGGGCTTGGCGTTAGCGGTGGTGGAGTTATAGCTTCAGCGTTCTGGTTGTCCTGTGGTTGTGGTGGTTGGTGGTCTGAAGGGTGTTCTGGCAGTGAAATATCACTGACTGTGTCCTGAGTAGTGAGTTGTTGGATCTCAGCATCTGACTGTTGAGCGGGTTCTGGTTGAACATCCACTGGTTGAACATCCTCCGGCTGCTGCTGCTGCTGCTGCTGACTCAGCGACTCTGTAGTCAAATCTGCTTGGCTTGGACGTTTGTCAGTCGGCTCTTGCTGGCTGGCCGGCTCAGTTTCCAGATCCGGCTGACTCGCTGGTTTTATGTCCAGCGCCTCTTGGCTCGGCGTGCGAGTTTCTTCCTGTCAACCATACCATAAGTATGCAAGTGCTGCGAGTTTCGCAATTTGATGTTAAAATATCTAGTGTAATAA
>Ga0209782_1002484_pt1 | contig 10299 bp, 8 predicted proteins | sample WorMetmaBAHAMAS1_FD_187390 | JGI IMG/M metagenome (GOLD analysis project Ga0209782, IMG submission 187390) | Marine gutless worms symbiont microbial communities from Max Planck institute for Marine Microbiology, Germany - Inanidrilus... | ecosystem: Host-associated > Annelida > Digestive system >...
GATATGATTCTTCAATATGGACACGATATATTGACCCACCACTACTACGCAAGTTAACGTGACGTCATTATTTCGTCAACAAGTTTATGTACATAATTTTGTCTGTTGTGAAAATGTACTTTTTTGTAATTAAAAATTTGGGAGGGGCCTCATTTTTTCTCAGTGCGCCAGGGCCTCCAAAGCCTTAATCCGGCCCTGCCATTACCTTGTTCCATGAACTCAACATTGGAGCATGATAAATCAAAAGGTGAGTTGTCGTAATTGTGTGATAGATAGTCTGTTGTTGGGTCGACAGGCGCTGCTTAACGGCATGGACAGTATCGTCAAAGTCCTGCAGTACTTCCGCGACCAGAAGAAATACCAGGACGTCATCGACGGCTACTGTGGAACGCTGATTGAGAACTTTGAGTGTGACAAAACATTCTTCACCGCGGTCGAAGTAACTGCCGGCAACCGGTCAGTCAAACAGTGTCGTATTTCTGTTATTTTTTATTACTTTATTTTCATGGTGCTGTATACGAAAATACTATATGGGGCATTACACTTGCGCTTTGGAGCCTTGAATTCCTTGTTACTGACCGTGTTAGCGCGAGAGGTAATGCAAGCGGCAAGTCGGTCTGTTTGTTCGTCTATTTCCACTTTAACATTGAACTGAGTGACCTTTGACCTTGACCTTTTGCTTGTATATGGGTCATGACCATAGCTCTCATGGACTGAAGGTCGAGGTTAGGGTTAATGTCCGAGTTTGAAAGGTGGTTGGTGGGACCTTGATTGTCAGTTGAGGACAGATTTCTAGTTAGGTCTGGATTGTAAACATTCCTGTGGAGTAGAGACACATTGAGTAGAGGTGTTTTTCTGTCAGTTAGCAGCGTATCATGCTCGAGTGTTAACGTACCCCCATCTAATATATGGGTTTCTGTTGCCCACGTTAGCATTTGCCGCAAATGGCATTAGCCGTACTTGCAGGGCTCACTTGTGTGACACACACAGAGACAGACAGATACACACACACACAGACAGTGCTACATTATGACACATCCAGTACTGGCGATGTAGGCTAAATGTCAAATCCAGAATGTTTTTCACGACTGAATTGCTGCATTTGTGAAATAAAACACGAAAGCTGAGTCCGTCAGAAAGGATATTAAGCAGATTGGCCTCATTTCAGGTTAACAGCTGTGACGATGTCTGCGTGTGTTTCACTATAGGCTGTTTCATCACGTCGTCGACACGGACCGCACTGGAACCAAGATACTACAGGAGATGAATCGACTCCGTCTGCCGGGCGAAGTGACGTTTATGCCACTCAACCGTCTTGACGCGCAGGAAACGTACTATCCAGAGACGCCGGTATAGCTGCCAATTTGTGATACTGAACTGCAGCGAATATTTGTGACATTTACTAAAATGGAACTTTGTTCAGTGCATTTGGATGGTTGGTTGGTTGTGGTTTAACGGCACTTTTAACACAGTTTAGGTCATATCGCGCCTTTACGGTAAATACTACATTGTAACAGCGCATTGGGAACCAGTTTGGTGGCATGATAAGAATGATTTGTGTTAGCGGTGTCTTTTCGTTATAGGAATTTCTTGCATATAGCTATAGCTGTTTTTTTTTCTACATTTATCGACTCTGAAACATTGCTAATATGTTTGTGCATCTCTCTTAAGAGTCAACTGGCATTACTGTGATGATGACATATTGATGATTGCACTGTTGTCGTTGTATTTTGCAGGATGCAATTCCGATGATAAACAAACTGACGTATGAGCCGCGTTTTGACCGCGCCATGAAGCATGTGTTCAGCAAGACGTTGATATGTCGCAGCATGGAAGTGGCCACACAGATCGCCCGCACTCAGAACCTAGATTGTATCACACTCGACGGTCTGTGGCCTTTGCAGTTACTGGATAACTTGATAATTCCATTTTTTAGCCTGTTTGTGACTACAATGATTAATGCTAGTGTTACTGGCACGTGTGCCAGATAACTTGATAATTCGTTTTTTGAGCTTTTTCGTTACCACGGTGATTAAGGCTAGTGTTCTTGAGAGGGCTTTCTTACATACGTGTGAAAAGACCGATATTTAGTGGGTTTACGTTAATCTCAGTGGCTGTCAGAGGCACATAATATATTCTTTGTTCCGGAAGCCACATCCGAGTGGAAACGACCCCGACAGTGAGGGTCTTCACTGGAGGAGTATTGCGAATGATGCGACTGAAAAATATCAAAAGCGGTATAATTTGTTTGAAATTTATTATGTTGTTCATTTCAGATATTATTTTTCAGCAGCCTCATGGTCACTATTTCACTCCTACTGTTTGCCTGTATACTCACTTGATAAGCTCTTATGTGCTGAAATAATTACTACGTGCAACTCCAACACAGCCATGCTGGGTGGAAGGTTTGCTATTTGTCGTCTGCATGGTGGTGAATAATTGCAGGCGATCAGGTCAGCCGCCGCGGGGCGCTGACTGGCGGCTACTACGACACACGCAAGTCACGCCTGGACCTCCAGAAAGGCAAGACGGAGACACAGCGTGCACTGCAGCTGGAGGAACGAGAGTATGAAAACCACAAGGCCAAGCTGCTTAATATCCTTTCTGACGGACGCGGCTTTCATGTTTTATTTCACGTGTGCAGTAATTCAGTCGTGAAAAACATTCTGGATTTGACATTTAGCCTACATCGCCAGTGCTGGATGTATCATAATGTTGCACTGCCTGTGTGTGTGTGTGTGTGTGTGTGTGTGTGTGTCTATCTGTCTGTCTGTGTGTTTGTCACACTCGTGAGTCCTGCAAATACGGCTGATGCCATTTGTAGCAAATGCTAATGTGGGCATCAAAAGCCATATATTAGATGGGGGTATGCCACTTTTACACTTTTAAATCGTCATATTCATGTCTGGTAGTACCTTGACATTGATGTAGCACGCTTGGAAGGTGAAATTAATCAGCTTGTAAGTGAAATGCAGCGAACGGAGACGAAAAACAGCAAAAACAAGTCATCTATTTTATGTTCATTACTCGTTTGAAATGATTTATCTGTTCTACTTTTTCATGTAGTCCGTTGGTTTTTTAGCTGCATTGTGTGGAAACAGTGGCTTCATAGGCACCTTGCGGTTCTCGCTGCTGCATGGATTATATTGTTTTGTATTTATTGGGCCCATTCTATGGGGCCATAGCGGTCCCCTGTGTCACGCGTTGTCGTTGTTGTCGTGGACATCGATGCACAGGTGGCATTCGACAGTAGCGACACCTGGTGAATGGCAATGTAAAATTAGGGCATGCAGCGGATCGCAGTGGCGAATGGGCCCAACATTTATCAAATGCTTCTTGTTTTAGGACATTAATTCTTCTGCTGAATTTAATGACTTGTAACTCAGTGTATCCACCACCTAAATGTTGGGTCACTGTGGAATGCTGATAGGAAATCGCACCTTACAAGTCAGTTGATAACAAATGCATGCTACGATGATGATCGGGAGTGCCCGAAATTATGTTTTGGTACCTTTTGAGTTTGGCCGTCGGCTCACTGGTTCCTCTGATATTACATGCATTTGGGTCTTATTAGCAGTTGCTAATAAATATTCTGTGTTGTAATATAATCAGTGTATATATATATATATATATATATATATACTGTGATTGGGTGCACGATGCTTGCAGGGATATTTATGACAAGATGAGAGCCGACCTGCGTCTGAGCAAAGAGGAGGCTCAGAGAATTGAGACGTCACGAGCACCGAAAGTGAGTGTCGCTCGTTACCACGTTTTGGTGTGATTGGTCTATCTAGATGTGGGTTCAACTAATACACTTTTCACACTAGTGTCGGTGATAAATCTAATTAGCACATGATTGCAGAGGGAGATAAAGAAGTCTTAAAGTCGTGTTGGAAACTATAAAAAGTAAGTGTTTGATCGTGTAGCATGTTCTAGGCCATTGAGGCCAGCCACAGAGAAGACCCGCAGGCCTGATATCAAATGCCGGTGATGCAATATAAACGGCGGGCCACAGATGCTGCCAGCGGGCCCTGTCAGAGGTAGATGTGCAGTAGGATGTACCAAATCTTGAAATCATGCAAGCTACATAAATGATTGTTATTATTGATGAATTGAAATTGTGAGTGGTCAGTTAAATTCTACCATCTGCTGTTGTTTATCAAAGATACGGAACGAGATATCTGCAGCTGCTAACATTTCTTGTTGAAATACCATTTAGGGTGTAGTGTTGTGTTGCCCAAGGAATCGTGTATTAGACGGCAGTACATGCAAGTGCCATCTGGCAAACATGATTGAACAATCCATGCTCGGTGGCAGTGCAGGCTGCCGCTGCCATTACTTCAGCAGCTTGTTAGTATTACACTGATGAAACTAACAGAAATGATGATTGCTACCGTACTGTTTGCTGCATTGTATCTAGGAGCGCAGTTTGGCGAGTCTTCAGGCAAGTCTGGAGTCGATGAAAGCGTCTGAGCAGTCGCTGAAGGCGGAGCTGGGGACGGCATTGTTGTCGACGCTGTCGTCTGACGACCAGCACGAGGTGGACAGGTTGAATGACGAGATTCAGGAACTGACGGCTACGAATCGCCGTGCACTCGAGGAGAGAGTCAAGGTGAAAATACAGCGACAACATTTGCATTCATAGCATCGGTGACTTTTATATTGACACGTCCTCAGAGAAATCCAGGATAGTTAATTCAACTTTAAATATTCTGAGTAGTGGTGTGCACAGTTTCAAGATCGAGATCGTGTTTTTACCCATAATTGAGTTAATGTCAAAATCATGATTTTGCTTTATCAGCTGAATGTGAATTCAGATTTACCATATGTACATATTTTGACTCGGCAAATTGAATACACTCTAAGTCATCCTGATTGTGGATAATCAGTTCCGATGTTGGACGTCCGTCTGTCTGTGATTTTGCAGCTGGAGACGGAGAAGAACCGACTGGAGATGCTGCTGAACAACAACCTCAACAAGAAGCTGGAGCAGCTGCAGCAGGAGATGCAAGAGATGAAGGGCGAAGATCGCAAGCAGAAGATGGACATGTTGGACGCGGAGCTCAAGTCGGTCGGCGAGCGGCTCAGTTATATCTACGGCCAGTTTAGTGGTAATTGCCTTCCTATACTATATTATATCTTATAGTTGTTTTTAATATTAGGCCCCTCTCACGCTGTAAAGTTTCTTTTGAAAGCCTCCATCGAAAGTTGAATTTCGCAAGAAACTTCCTAGCATCAACCGTCCACTTTCAAACATGCTCTGTGTTTGTGAGTTCATTTTACTTTTCTGGAAGACAAATTTGCATTGGAAATGACTTTAAATCATACTATAACCAGCCTGCTTTGCCATTTTTAAGAATAGCTTATTGTCATATGTGGCCTGTGTGGCGTAATCGTACAGCATTTGCTTGTGACTGAAAAGGTCGTGGTTTCAAATCTCGGCCGTCTACTTCCAGGTAACAGCCTTGGGCATGCTGTTTACACGCATATGCCTGTCACCAAGCAGTATAATTTGGTACCGGCCAATGGGCGGTGACTCGCTTCGGCTGGGAAGATAACCGCAGGCCTGGCGGAAAGTAATAGCAGTCTACTGCCAGATGAATGGCTTAGTCACCTGCTGGCTGACTGACTGTACACCGGGATCTGCTCAGGCCCAACGCTCTGTAACATGTACGGGAGAACTTACCTTTTTTACCTATTGTCATATGTTAATCACTTTAGGCAGGAGTTTATTGCTGGATTAATCATGGATTTATACAGCTGGTATTTTTTGTGAATGCATTATCTCTCACATCTGTTAACTGTTAATTTTTAGCTAGGCTATAAACTTCAGATGGTACGTGCAATTTGTCGTCAGAACTGGACACGAGCATCGAGAACATGAACAAGGATAATCGTCGAGCGATAAAGGAGCTCGACGAGGCGAAGAAAGACGAGAGACATCAGCAGGAAAAGTTGGAAGAAGAGGCAAAAGAGCTCGAGAAGATGTCGAACAAACAGAGCATGCTTATCAAGAAGGTCAGAGAGCTAGCGTGTTGATTGATTGATTGATTGAGTAAAGTATTACTTGCAAGTGGACACAATTAATCATTGCGGAGATGTTCTTCTTGGCCAGTATGTTTGCTAGTATCACTCGGATAGTACTGCGGTGCTATTGTATTGTATCTGTGTAGTCTCCTGTTTGAGGTCACTGATGTCGGACTTTTTAATCCCACTGAAGTCGGTCACTGCGTAGCAACTGTGGGCTAGTTGTTTATACTTACTGTGCCTAGTGGGGCAGAAGAACGGCTTAATCAACTGATGCCTGGTATAGATAGATAGATAGATAGCGCCTATTATTCAAAGGAGTCACTAGGCGCTTAATATAGTATAGCCAGCACTTATGTAGCAACTCCCGTAACGCTGCGGTGCTTGTAGCACAAACTGCAATACGCTTCCTTTTCCTTTATGTCGACTCTACGTCCACAGGATGTTATATATTAACAGATGTTACCATGACGTGATTGAGTAGATAATTTTCAAGTGCCAATCGTAATTGATATCGTTGGGTTTTTGTGTCTGTTTCAGAGAGACGAGTGTATGCGGAAGATCAGAGAGCTGGGTTCTCTGCCTAGTGATGCATTTGAGAAATACCAAGGGCTCGGCGTCAAGCAGGTCATAATAGTCGTTTTTTGCGACTGTTATGCATTTGGCTTGAATTGTGTTGCTTTATGTTGTCAATTATTCAGAAGTTTTTGTTCATAACTTTGCATTTTAATACGTCATTTTGCTTTCAGCATATAAATTTGTACCGTTATATCCATAGACTGGACTGCTGGTGTGGCAGTTATGTTAAAGATTATTTTTGTTTTGTGTTGACAGTATTTTTAATTTTTTAACCTGGTCACATACTGATAGTGGCTCTATAGATACTCTATGACATTTGTTTTGATTTTAGTCGCGCCTATCGCCGCTGCGAGGTGCGTCTTAAGTAGTCAATTTCTGTCCATCCGTGACAAAAAAAATGTCTGAGGCCGAACCCCCCCCCCTCGCAATTCACCGATAGGGTGAAAGTTAGTCCAAGACGGACCAAAAAGTCCAATGTAAGGGGGGGTCTAAAATTGATATTTGTTGACCAAATATGGGTGCAAATTTTCAAATTAAATAGGCTCATATAAGGATTCAGGGTCAAACTTTTGACCATGTGTTAAGAGCTCATGGAAACCTGCCAATGTGCAGAACGCAAATCGATAATAGTCAAGTAGTCACGATTCACCCATTGAGGCGCGACTATGTACTGCTAGGTATTCTAGTTTTAGTGTTTGGAATTATAGCTCTGCTGATTGTAACAGCTTATAATATCACAGTCAGTTGCCCGTCGGCATGCTGTTTCAGTGATGGGAAGTTCGTAAAATTGCCTTTATCACCTACTGGCTTTGGGCGTAAATAGAGTTTACTTATAGACTTGGCGAAAAAGTTGCGGCATCCCTTTCGTTGATACATCAAGCCTGGATAAGTGATTTACCCTGGTCATTGCTGGCAGCAAACCTCTTCCAAATATTCCCAAAAGATTCTTTCTAGTTAGACGTGACCCAGTGTGCAATAACTCCACAAAAGAAACCCAGTTAAACTGCAAGACCCACATTATCTATGTTGCCAAAGTCAGAACCCGACAAAGGAAATTTCAGGCACTTTTGGACCATCGGCGCACCAACCCAACGTTAACCTTTGATTACTAAGGTGTGATTTTCTGTTCATATTCTATAGTGATCTTAGATCTAAATGGAACCATTTTCAAATTTTAAGCCATTAAAACAACCATAATACCCAAGAAGATAAAATGTTGTCGGGGGGTCTTTAAAGAGCTGCAACTTTGTTTAAAACTACAACCGGTATTAGTAGTTGTTTAAGTAAATAAAGTTTAAATTTGCTGACAAGTTTTAAAGTCGCTGTGTCGACTCACCGTTGACGTCGTCTGTGTTACAAATGATGTGCAGCTGTTCAACAAGTTGGACGAGTGCAACGCGGAACTGAAGAAGTACAGCCACGTCAACAAGAAAGCTCTCGACCAGTTTGTCAACTTCTCGGATCAGAAGGAAAAGTTGATAAAGCGAAAAGACGAACTGGACCGAGCTGATCAGGTCTTGTCGCTTATTCCTTTAGTTCTTACTTACTACTTTTTTGTTATTTTGTGTGAACATCTAGCCTTCTCATTTGTGACCTGTGTTCTTTTCACTGATATCTACACCGCTCGTCTGCAACTTTACGCACTCTTCCATTCTTCTCAACTTGTTTAGCTACATTCAGAATTGCACGTTCATCTTTTTAAATAATTTTCTTAGGTTGTTAAATACCTGTCTACTGTCCATCCTGTATGTTGCACCTCATTTGGCACCTGCAGTTTCAGCGTTGCACCACCTATGATCTGGAAATTCCCTCCCTTCAGCTCTCCAAATGTGTACCAGCCCTTACATCTTTCATCTTCACCTCAACACCCCACTATTTCCAGCAGGCCTTTCAACCCACTTAGTGCCTTCCTCTTGCGCCTCTGATTCCACTTTGGCTAACTACTGTACGCGTTTACAGATTATGTTTACTCACTTACTGTATTCGCTCGGAGGAAAAGTCTTTTACATGTTGGCACAGTTAATGAATACGTTTATTCACCACGAAGGTAGTACATACATACAATACAGCAAGATTAAAAGACAGAGAAAGAGAGAGAGAAAAAAAACATTACAATCAATTGTTAATCAATCTAACAGAAGAGTGTTTGACACTGAAGAAGACATCTGTTTCTCTGTGTTTGTCTCATGCTGTTGTAATCATGTGTTTCAAGTACCATGTTCAAAATAGCGTTTGTAAGACACCGTGTAATCCAACATCCGTCAGCTGCACACAAATATCATCAAAGTAGTGGTCAGAAAATACATTCCTGAATCATTTTTAAATGTATTGGTGTCGGTGACATTGTGGAGACCGTAAATCGACCAGCAGACCGTTCCAGGCACCTCGCTGTCCAGATTTAGTTCTTATTTTTGTTTTAATATAACCCACACTGTCGATCGATGTCAACGTCTGTTTGTAACAGTCGATCAAAGATCTGATCTACCATCTGGACCAGCGCAAGTACGAAGCGATTGAGCTGACGTTCAAGCAGGTGTCAAAATACTTCACAACGATATTCAAGAAGCTGGTGCCGGCTGGTCACGCTGTGCTCGTCATGAAGAAAGACACTGGAGATGTAAGTCAGCAGTGGTTTAATTACTCAGCCAAAGGTGGCGGATCCCTGTTTCCACAGAGGAAGAGCAACATGACTGGAGATATGTATAATTGTATATCGGTTATTGGGAACTGTTCACTCTGTTAGTAGCCTTTTCTGACACTGTGAGTACTGAAGGCAGACCTTACAGTTAACAGTTATAATGCAGTAGAGATGGTTATTCCGCTGACAGTGTGTTAAATTGCTGTACATTGCTGGCTTGTCAGGACGACGACGATGCGTCTGGAAGTCAGGAGGGTTCGTCCGGCGGCCGAAGTCACCTCGTTGAACAGTTTACTGGCGTCGGCATCAAGGTATTCCTAACTTCTACTGTATGTTACATGGTAACCTCTAGTCCGTCAAGCCAGAACAGGTCACGATTAGAGTTCGAACGGTCGACGAAAAAACGGATCGGACCCAGTACCCGATTTTATGTCCACAATTTTGGCCGACCCAGAAGCCGATCCAATCCACCAGGGTGCTCGTGCACCATGTTTAGTCGTCATATATACTCTGTTTAATTCACACATTTTAGCTGAACGTATGCTGCAAATTAATTACTTACCATATTGCACACTTGTATGTAAATCCGTTAAACATTGAAAGGCTTATTGTTTTGTTTGTTTTCATCAGTCGTCCGTGTAAAAAACCTGTAAACAATAAGCAACAAAATATATTAACAACAGCGGTTTAGTGGTGAGCCGTTCGCAAGCTTTCAATATCGATACCAATTAGAGTTGCTGTAGTATCGATATTTGCATCCTGTAATTTCGCAGGTTTATCTGGCTCGCTAAATTTACGAAATAAAGGGCATGCAGGCAGGAAAGGTTTTACAGTATGTGCTGCAGCAGAAATATTGAGCAAGTGCAATTGTGTGTAAAAATGGTGATTACAGTCCGCGTAGCGAGGATGTATAGATTTAGCCTTGTGTGTGTGTGTGTGTGTTTGTCCGTCTCTCTGTCCGTTTGTCCCTCCGGGCCCGGGTGTCTGTCCGGGGCTTTCTGCCCCCTCCCCGCCTAGCTATACCCCATCCTTCTCACTGCCTACCCATACCT
>Ga0209782_1002485_pt1 | contig 10298 bp, 5 predicted proteins | sample WorMetmaBAHAMAS1_FD_187390 | JGI IMG/M metagenome (GOLD analysis project Ga0209782, IMG submission 187390) | Marine gutless worms symbiont microbial communities from Max Planck institute for Marine Microbiology, Germany - Inanidrilus... | ecosystem: Host-associated > Annelida > Digestive system >...
CTCTTTACTTATCTTCCTTGAGAATAGGCCTGCTATGTTTCCAAGTAAGTAGGTAAATGCATACAGCAGTTAGCAACTTGTCTCACTGCTATGGGAACTCGTGTGCTATATGGGATCACACAGTGTTACCTCCCACCGGCAGGCGTGACATTCCTGTGTTTACCCCAGACAATGAAAGCTGGTACTTGATTTAGTGATCCCAGAGGGATGCATGGCTGAGTGTTGTAGACTGGAGGTCAGAAGAGGCAACCATACCTGACATTTTTTCAGTTTATTTTCTGTTATAGTTATATTTGTGTGTGTTCCTGATGCATGATTGCCTGTGCTATATTTACTTATTTCTATTAGCCTAGGTTTACTGTATATTTTTGTGGTAGTTCTCCTGGTCTTGATTTTGTTTTTTTTTGTCATTACTAGCCAAGAGATTGGCTGGGAAGAGCATCTCCAAAATGTGTCGTCAATTGGGACATTAAACCTTAACTCAATCCGTCTGAAGGTGTGCCACTTCCGTCAGGTTGAAGCTGGTGTTAACGAACCAAAAAATTAACATCCTACTGCCTTCAGTGCTTTGATGCTGTTGGCTGGGGTGTCTGTCTTTCTGCTTAGGTTTTTTAAAGGTTCTTTTGAAGGTTTGTTTTATTGTCGTGTGGATAGGTGGATATGCAGCATATGGTACTGGTTGGGCTCAAGCTGACGGTGGATATGGTTCACGTAAGTGACTTTTCTGCGGTTTTATATCTATTTTAATGACTGTCAGTTTTACAGCATTTTATTTAAAACGATTTTGTTATAATATATCTGCGGGTTTACAGTTGACTGACAGTAATCGGTGTTGTCGTTAACAGCATATGGCAGTGGTCTTGGCTCTGGTTATGCGGATGGATATGGAGGAGGAGCAATGAAGGGATCTGCATATGCGGCAAAAGCAGCTGGTCCCTATGGTGGTATGAAATTGTCTGTATTGTTTTTAGACTCCTAGGCTTCGTTTTAGTAGATGAAAGACTAGTCGGCAGTAAGTATTAGTATAAATGGTGAACTGACAGATCACAGTGGCAGTGTTTAATGATCAGAAACATTAACGAGTATCTACTGATGCTGATGGATCCATGCAGCATCGCGCTGTACACAGCTGAATGCTGAGTGTGATCAACACACGATCGATCGGTCCACATTTGACGACACCTGGCCACCTCCGCTGTCGTCGCCAGGTGTAACATATGATGGCTACCACTTGTTTATATGATGCTGGCCAATGGTCGGCATGCTGTGGCGAAATTTTCTGAGTCCAGCGCGTGAGACAAAGTTGGGGAGAAGTTTGTTATTTTTAGAGATATGCTAGTTTCCTTAAAATGCAGTGTAAGAATGAGTGAGTGAGTGAGTAGATTCTTAACGGCACATCAGCACATTATAGGCTATTCAGTGCCTTGAAGAGGTAGATAGTAAATCGAGTAAATCGATGACAATAAAATAAAATGATAATTAACAAAAAATAAAATTGAAGTGTAAAACCATTAACTAAAGTTGTGACAACAATTTAGTGGTTCCGTTGTCTTTAACTCGGCCTGTATTTGAAAGTCAGAAGTGCTACAGCACCATTTGCACAAACAGAAGTTATTTTCATACACAATCACGCATGCACACACACACACACAGGTTGTCACACAGTACATGTTATTTTAACACTCTAGTTTTATTTCAATTTACTTTGTACTTGTTTATTTTTTTTTCGTATACATGCGTTTTCTTTATCTAATTTTTATATGGTTCCTTGTGGACTGAATATATATGAGTGAATGAATGAATATACAAAGGGTGACTGATTGTCGATGTGGTCTGCAGGTGGATATGGTACAAGCTCAGCATACTCGGCTGGTCCTTATGGTGGTGCCAGTGCCTATGGTGCCGCATATGGTGCACCTGGCGGAGGTAGCTACGGTGGCGGTGCATCGGCGTATGGTGGTGGTGCTGGTGCTTATGGTGGATATGGTCCGGCTGGCTACTAACAAGTCACACTGTGGTTATCTTGGAGGAGGTGTGTACACCACTTTATTACTTTTTAGGTGGTGTTTCAGATTTTAATTTTTTCATCAACAAATATATACCTTTATTTTTGACTATTAGTTAATTCCATTGCTGTTTTCTCCATTGTATAAATTTTTGTTTTTATTTGGTAATTTCGTCTAATTAAGATTATATTTTTCTCAAATTTCAAATGTAACTTTGAACTATTAAATTTCAGAATCAGAAGTGTAAGAATCTTTTGGCAACCTAGTCTATTGATAACCACAAACATAATATGCTAATAACTAAAAATGCATTTTGATAATAATGTGCATCTAAACAAAATAGACTACAGCATAGTGCAGAGTATACAAAAGATAAGCTTATATTTTTGTGATTTTTTGGCAGATGTGCTATTTTTGTCATTTTAAAACTTATTTTCAATACGTTTTTAGGTACTAGTTATGTAAACAAGACTTCTTTCAACATTAAAACTGTAGGATTCATTTTTATTGGACACCTGCCTTTTATCTACAGGTGTCGGAATGTTTTATGTTTATCTTTCTGCTGAGTTCTTATGTCCAAAAAGGAACATTTGCATAGATAAAAAGTCTTTGTTGTTGTTGGCGTGTACATAAAAAGTTCAGTGGGATTCATTCAAGTTTAGTTGTTTAAAAGAAAACGGTGCTTTTCACAGATATGTTTATTTTTATTTGCCTTCAGTGCTTTGACACTGTTGGTTGGCATAGGAGCTCTGAGCATTTTACCTGTATTGTGAATTTATTTTGTTGACCATTGGCTCACTTGGATCAACAGGAAAAGTGGCTGTTGAAACGTTTATTCTTAACTGCAATTAATTCTTGGATGGATAATTTGATGTGGATTATGGGGGCATTGGGGCATTATATGCACATTGTGATATGCACGTTTTGGAACGTGAATGTACTGTGAAATTTTTACTATATGGATACGCTGAAATGGTATATTAACGTAGCATGTGAACACATTTAACATTGTGTCGATGTCGCCTATAGTGCTATGGTATTATTGTTGTTATACAGGTAGGCGTTAGGATTCGCTAGTGATGTCACTAGGACAGACATGTGATCTACTGCTATCTGACGTCTGTACTGCCCTACTCCTCCTCGCTCGATATTTGGACTGTAGGCGTTTCTGGAGAGCAGGCATTCTTGAAACGTTCCTCTCCATGAAACTGCCATGAACTAGTTATCCGTTGTCTCTGTGGGATTTACGTAGATTAGTTGTGTTGAATGTTCATATTCACTAAACATATGTATGTATATTATATTGTTGACGTATTTCTGTGCGTATGCCCTTTTGTGACTGGTTTGACAAAAAGACGGAAAATTAATGTATCGGAAGATTCGTGTTAAAAAATTAAAGGCGTCTTATTTTATTGTTTAGTTGCATATGTTTTCCTTCATAAAGATGCTGACCCAGTTGGTTATATTTATGTATATATTTATTCCCAAAAGTACCCGCATTTCAATAGAACTAAAATTAATTTTTCATTGTTCAGTTTTAAAAGCTTTTGATTGTGTTGTGCTTTAAATCTACTTACAGCTGTTTAATTGGTTATGAATGGACATCACGTTTTTGCTACAGGAGGAATCAGCTAACTTGACAGTAAATTAACCCATTTAGGGTATATTTAGAGCTTACTGAGCCACATTTTGACACTGTTAACATTATTCCATCGATTCATTTGGTTGCATTTTAACCTGAGAAAGGGCATTTCAATCTTAGTGTTGACACTATGCCATAATTGATATACTGTTACATTTCTTGTCTTGACTAAAACTTGCCTTGAATATACTGGTGTATACCAGTTACACACCAGTGAAAAATATTAATAATATTTTATCCGACCATATATCAACTAACAAGACATTTTTATTGTAGCCATCTTCAGTCATATATTGCTGGACATTTTTCTATGGACAAACTTTTAATAGTTGAATTTATGTTGATGGCTATTCCACGTCGACTTGTAATATATAAATTTTACAGAAATAATTAGTTTGTTGTTTGCTAGTTTTCTCAGTTCAGTTCAAACAGTTTTTTTCACTCCAGGTAGGCTTGCGAAGTAATCAGATTAGGCACAGCTGCAGAATACAGTTGTGTACATTAATAACTGTTCTGTCCTATTTATATTTAAGGTGAAAAATGCATCACTGTGCTGTGTAAAACACACAACAGCAGCTGTGCCGTCTGGAGGTAAGACTAGGTGCAGACTGAATCAGTTTTCCAGGCTAACATTCTTATTTAATTACATTCTGAACTTCACTTTTGCTGTTAATTCATTGATAGCTGGATGTTTCATTTGTTATAAATTTATTTCCGTTATTGTATTAGTAATTTTCATTCTTTAGATTATGCTTCTGTGCTTTAGGATATGCTGAATTGAGATTTATACTCTGTGGAGGTAGGCTGTTACAGTGACTTACTTGTCACTCTTCAGGCAGTATGTAAAATGGTTTTGTCTGCTAGCTGTAATTCACTGACTGGAAAATCGGGTCAACTAATCTTGTGTGGTAAAAAAACTGTTTGAGGTACCTGCATTTTAACAGATATTTTGCAGATGAACCTGGCTTAACTTTTCCGCTTATTTGATTTCCTGTAGTTCTGGAAGCAAAGCTGGATAAGTGATGCCCTTGCTGTAGTGAAAGCAACCGTATCAAAACACTGATCTGCTATGCTCAGCCTGGAAAATCACTAATTGGTCTTGTCCTTTTGTCATCCCGAGGGAAAAAGAAGCATTGCTGCTTTTATGCTGGCTCATACATTCCACTACCCTCTAGTGTGTGGTGTTTTGTACTCTAAGGATGTTGCCAGTTTGTATGAATCTGATCTGTAATGTTGCTGTTATTACTGTTGCTGACTTTTGATGCCGCGTATCAGCTGACATGAGCTGTTGCCGTTGTCCTCTGAAGCACTTAGGCTGGTGGTAGACTGGTAGAACGCTTAGCTGTTAGACACACATAGAGCAACATAGAATGACGAGGTGAGACATCACTAATAGCTGTATAAACTTGATTTGTGATTATACATTGCAGTATTAACTGACTTATGTTGCATATTTCGTATTTTTACAATTTTTGACATCTATATAATTTTCTCTGATTAATAAGTGCTTTCATGTGGTCATGTGTCAAGACGGTGTCTGGTAGGTAAAAATATACTTTTAGCATTTATCGAATGTTAACTTTAAGAGACTTTCATGGACCACTGGCTTGTCTCAGTAAATGAAGAAAATTGGTAATTTCGCATTGGTGTGGTTCTATCTTTGCTGTTTTGTGTGAGAACCATAAGAAACCTAATGTAATTGTGTATTTTTGAGTACTAATGTATATTCATCAGTGATTTGCCATTTGTGTAAATTGCTGATTCATTATGCATGGTTTATGCAGGCTTCGCTGACATGGCAAATGGCGTACGTGAGCTGGTGAGCGGACACTGGACCTCAACTTCGCATGACATGCAGCTTCTTGTTTCGGCAGTGCGAGTGTGTTACCGTCGAACATTTCATCACAGAGTGTCAAGAGTTGATGATGAAACACTCGTTGCATAAAGTATCATACTAAACACGATACATTTGGTGATTTTCTGACTGGATGATGATACTGTTTCAGTTATTGACTGCTATATTTTACATGGTTCATTTTCCCAAAATAATTACAGACAGTTACATTTTTGTGTACAGTTAGTACTTTCACTATATAGTGTTTGGTCATTTGAAAAGTTCATCTACACCGTGTCCGGAAAAAAAATGGAACCACTATTATTTTAGGCATAACTTGGACAAACAGAAATATATAGTTGTAATTTTTGCACAGAATATCGTTAAGGTAATGCGAAACCAAACGAACACAATAAAAGTCCGCCGCACCTAATCATTGTCGCGACTTTACCTTGTGAATTGAACTATCGTCATGTATGAAAATGCACAACGTCAACGTTTGCAGCAGTCCGTGCAATGCGGGGCCGCCCACTACCGACACACTGATCAGCGGAACCAAAGTTATCAATTTTTCTCAACAGATGATTCAGTATGCCGAGTGTCCAATTTCTGTTTGGAAATTATTTCAAAAAAATATCTTGCACTGTACTGCTTTTCTTGTCTCAATAACTTTATTAAATGCATGTCTTCTCATGAAGAAGGCAATCTGAATGACATCACATGTCATCATTATGTAGTCTTGTGCAAGTAGTGATGTGGCACCATTTATATTTTTTCAGTTACCTTAATTGTCAAGATGAATTATGCCAGATATTACAAAAATTCGTTGAACTTCGTCAAAGTTACACCTAAAATACTAGTGGTTCCATTTTTTTCCGGACACATGTTTTTTTAAAAACAACTAGTTTAAGCTACAAGTAAACTATAAATTTTACTTAACTGTTTGGTAAGTACAGTGTATAATGAAAATGGAAATTGCTTTAAGAATGGAACTGAAAAGGAAGGGATGAAAATTGGATCCGTGGAGTTGCTGGATTCTCCCCCCCCTTACATTACATGTATTTCGCTAACTAAACACAGCATTGATTACTGCCATTTCCGAAGTCTCATCATCTGAAATGTCCGAATAAACAACCCCCATTTATTGGCGTTAGCCCGTGGCATAGGGACGACGGCCACAGGTCTCGGGCTGCTTGCCACGGGTTTCTGCTTGAGAGTGGAAAAATGTAACAGCCATCAAAACACACTGTTGCTATTTGGAAACGCTTTTTAGTACGTTATTTTTGAGGATAGTAGACCTCTTCTTGCTTGCACAATGCACTGTCACGTTAAATATGCCATGCTGTTAGGCCTACACATATGGAGGAGGACGCAGTCAGTTGAGTTGTAGGTCTACGGTATAACTAATGTCATATTCAAACAGTGAGTAGTGACAATGCTGTGGACGGCAATATACACTGTGAACCAAAAAACCAGGACACTGGACTTTTGTCCGTAAATGCACTGTATCATAAACTGAAAAGATTATTGCAAGGTGAACAGGGCATACAATGGCAATCAGCCTTTTTTGCCTGTAACTTAGCCAAGCATTCACTGATTTTAAATTTGTTTTCACTACCAAGGGATAAATACTTAGTTAAATGATAGCTGAATAGCCCACCATACCTTAAAAGTGTAGCTACACTACCTTGTAATTTATCAGTAATCAGTATCACCATACATGTTTCAGATTGCAAGAAACTACAGACAAAAAATAAATGAAAAATCTCTAAAGTACCAGAAGCAGTCGGAAAACCGTGGAGTCAGTCCTGGCGAAAGAGAAAAAAAACTAGTGGCAATTATTTGTGAAACAGATAGGTTTTAACTAAAGATGAGAGTGATAGAGAGCGGGAGTTCTAGGTGATAAGAGGAGATGCAACTCGGGAAATAGAAGTGAGGGAAGCAGAAAGAGAAATAGCAGAGTCAAAGGTATGATGAAGTTGATGGTTCCAAAGGTAGCCTAACGTCTTTCACAAATTTCACTCAACATCAACAGTAGCTTTTCGCATTAATATTACATTACAAAGACAAGATAGGCCTAGTTTACATCCCAAAGTTAGCCTACTTATGAAAACAACAAAATCTCGTCTTGCAGAATACAGTGTTGTTCAGAAAATTGCAATTCAAAACACGAAATATGAAGATGAGACAGAGTTAAATACGTGTATTTGCCATGAACTACTTATATTGTGGAAAAAATAGGCCTAAATCTATATCTATCTAACTCTACGAACAACGTGAAACTCAATGCATAGTAAACTGACCGTAGATTAATAATATTTTGCATGCTATGTGACTGACATGAACGAACGTTTACATATATCACCATGTAATATTTAAATATTCATGCAGAAAGCAGGATGATTATTTATTTATGCATACAATTTCGTTAAGCTACTTGTGCACTGAAGCATTTTACTATTCCGCTTTTAATTACGGTATCTGAATAAATAAATGTCCAATGACTAACTACAAGCATTTACGTCACTACATTGTACAACAGACCTACATGAAAGCATAGTGAAAGCAAAATATAATCTGGATTTGTGGAACGAAATGCACACAATGCAATGCGATATTCACTTCCACGGAAAACCGTCTGGATTGGTCATGACTAATCTTCGTCCTTCTGTGTTGATGGTTGCTCCTGAACTAGCGTCGATAATCACAAGTGTCGGAATTCCAGTGACACTGTACTTTTCTGACAGCATATCCTACAAGACGACATAAGAATGTACACTAATGTGTTCTCGTTTCACCCGACATTATTTGGTTGCCATGGTAACATCCCTTGACAAATCGAAAAATAAGGTACAGATCCATCATCTGCACCCAAAGCACTTTCATACGGTGAAAAGATTGCGAAAATTGGTCCAGTTTATACAGAGATATTCGACTAAATATGCCAGTTTTTTGGCCGTGTCGTACCAGACGTTTACAAATTAGCTCTGTCAATTCTGGAGTTACTGGACCGAAGTTCACGAAATTTTTATACTATATAGAGGTATCACTTACGCTGTTAATGCGCACATTGAGTTAGCAATAGCATTCCGTTTTTGAATGCCAGAGCGACGAAAGTGGGGAGTTTGCCATTTTTTCACAAAATTGGTTGCCATGTCAACGTCGCTTGAGATATCGGAAAAAGAGGTCCAGATGGATCATCTGCACCCAAAACGCTTTCATTCGGTGAAAAGATTGCGAAAATCGGTCTAGCGGAATCTGAGATAATTGTTCTCCGAGAAATCATTATAAAAGAGAAGAAAAAAAGAAAAAGAAAGAAATTAACGCAAGCAAAATATATACCCGTTCGGCAAGTTAGCCGAGCGGGCTAAAAAATAAAAGTAGAAAGATATGCAGTTGTATCGACCTGCAGACCAACGTCGCCGGTAGCGCATTACGTAACACTGTGACCTTGACCTTTTGACCTCAAGAGTCAATGCACGCTGATAGACTGTCAGTTACATGTGTGCGACTTTGGTGTTGATAGTTCAAGCCGTTTTCCTTTTACTGCGCGGGCATAAAGACGCCACTCATCAGCCTATTACGCCTCACCTACCTACCACTTGCCTGGCTAATTAGTTACAGTGATGTTAACTGTACAGTATTGGTAGATTTTTTGCACCAGAAACCACGTATAAGCTTTTTACCGCGCGACGCTATGCTAAGCGAGGTATATGCCGTCGTCGTGTGTCTGTGTGTTTGTCATACTCCGGTATTGTATCAAAACGGCTAAACGTAGGATCACGCAAATAACGCCGCAATAGCGCCGTGACTCTACTGTAGTTTTCTGACACCAAAGTTCACGGGGAAATTCGAACGGGATCACAATGCAGGTGGGGTGGGTTAAAATTCGTCACTTTCGACGAATAACGCGCTATAACTCGAAAACGGTACAAGATAGATGCATAGTTTCTATTAAAGTCGAATAGGAAGTCATATGTGCTCTATCAAATGGCTATGTTTCCGATAACCTTGGGTGACCCTAACTCCCCAAACCACCCCAATTTTTGCATTTTTCGTCTCCTTTCATATCTTCGTAGTGAGTAAACATAGAGACTTCATATTTGGTGTACAGGTTGACGGTAGATAGTCCCAGCCGACGGACAACAAACCGTCCCTGAAAGGTGCGTGGTTACGTCACGTGACACGTTTTAAATTTTGAGTGGCCCATCCATATTGCAGGAATGGCTGAAGCTAGAGCTCTCAAACTTTGTCCAAAGGGAGACTATTTCAAGCCTGGCCAAAGGTATAATATATCACCCCTAAGATGGGCGTGGTTTTGCTCATGTGACCAATTTTTTGTATGCACAGCTGCGGAGTTAGCAAAAAAATCTCCACTGCACTCGGTGATTTGCGATCAACCGTGTCCTGGACTGATTATAACATCTCCGACGGTCGACGCTGGTGCTGCATACACTAAGGCTTAAGTTCCATCGGTTCAATTTGTCACCGTGTTTGTTGCAAACTTGCTTGTATACCATATAGACAACAAATCGACCAAGTGGAGTTTGAGCATTATCGTTCAAATATGCGGTAAAAACCGACATTTCTCGGTGTACCTAGCGATTTGCTATCAACCGACGCTCGTTGCCTGGTAATTATAGTTGGTGGGCAGTGCAATATGGTCGATTTTTACCGCGCGACGCTATGATAAGCGCGGTACATGCCGTCGTCGTGTCGTGTGTCTGTCCGTCCGTCTATTCGTCTGTGTGTGTCTGTCACACTCCGGTATTGTATGAAAACGGCTAAATGTAGGATCACGCAAATAATGCCACAC
>Ga0209782_1002486_pt1 | contig 10296 bp, 8 predicted proteins | sample WorMetmaBAHAMAS1_FD_187390 | JGI IMG/M metagenome (GOLD analysis project Ga0209782, IMG submission 187390) | Marine gutless worms symbiont microbial communities from Max Planck institute for Marine Microbiology, Germany - Inanidrilus... | ecosystem: Host-associated > Annelida > Digestive system >...
TTTATGTGTCAATTCTCTCCTCTGTCTCGTCTGTTTTGCTGTCATTGGTTGATGACGAATAAAGATTCATATATATTTATGAGAAAAATACATGATTTTGAATGTTTTTTTAAATTTGCTGAATGAAATTTGTAACGTTTTTTAGGTTTTTAATTGTGTGAAAAAATTATGTATTTTGGCGTATTTTATTTTTACTTTGAACATTTGATACAATTTAGCCTGAAAATAACATTTGAATGATACTTGGCATGATATTTTACCTTGACCATCCAGGTAACCTTGACCATCCAAGTCATCTTGACCATTCAAGTCAAGTTTGAAGCCAAAAGTCACAGATCATAATTCATGGTCACTGGAGAAATGTTGATAAAGTTACCTCCAGTGATGGTTTTTTAGTGACTAACATACTTTCGCTTACTTGGTGAGTTGTTACTACAGTTTAACCAGTAGTTATGGGTTATGTAACTTCAGCTAAACAGCGGGACCGTTGATGCTGTCTATGATACTCATAAATATTCATACAGAGGAAGTTATGGTACATCAGTAGACACTGCAAGCAGGAAGATTACTACGTATTTAAATCTATGTTCACTGACTAGATATCACTTGGAAACATCTTTGAAATGGCATTGTTAGCCCTGATTGATTTTCACACACTGTTCTGATGTAGAAGCAGAAACAAGTAGCTAACATCACAATTACTATTACGTTGCTCACTCAATTGCAATGCTTCTTATCACGTTCAATACACCTGTGGGACACGCCCTGTTCTGTAAGTATGTTAAACTCAGTCTGAATGCACTGTGACCGACAGGCCAATCGTTTGCTTAGATGATTTGGCCTGTCGAACCATAGAGATAGGCCATCTGGCAGTAACCGGCTACAAAATATCATTCAAACTCACTTTGACCTATTCATAAAGTGTAATTACACATAAATTAAAAAGTGCACATGGCTTGTAATTAAGCTTAATTGTCAAAATTGAAGCAGTTCTCAAGGTCACAGGCAGTCACGTTCACTTCAAAAGTGATAGTATCTCAAAAACAGTGCTAGATAGAGACATTGTAACAATGAACGAGTAACAGGAAGTGATATTTGGCCTGTCTAAAAGCAACAGTTGCAATGACCTTGGGTGTATATACTTCAAGGTCATTTGTCGATTGCAATCTTTTTCAAATTGGATGTTTCATTGTTGCAAGAGATTTACTGACAAGCGTTTCGCACAATCCATCTGCAATAGCAGAGCTTCTTGTTTATATAATTTAGGTCAGAAATACTGAGATGGTCGTGACTGTCCTAAAATTGTAAGTCTGATCTTTTTATTATAATGTTCATCACATTAAAACCGATGAAAACATCGGACCATTGGTTCTCAGTTTAGGTTTAAATTGTACATTTTAATTAAATATTGGCTTAGCTGCAATTTACTAGTACAGGCAGTGATGGGAGTAGATGCAAGTGACTTGGATTGCTTTATGCCATATTGATACTTCTATTATTCACTGAGTGGTGGCATTGGTAAAGGCATTTGGTTGAAATTGTTTTAATGCCCTAAGTAAGTCCCGCTGTTATGTCCTCTAATTGGAGTGTGTACACTGCAAAAATACATCTTTCTTGTTGTGTGCGAAGGTAACAGAAGTTGATGCCAATCTGCTGCGGTTCAAAAACCTTGAAGAGTTGACGTTGACTGGCAATTACATTCGTGAAGTCAACTCACAGTATTTGCCGCGCACACTCAAGGTCTTGCTCGGTTTTCATGTATTCTAATCGCATGAAATATGGTCTGTTTGACACACAGATCGGTCAGTTTAGAAATGACAGCAGATCAATTCAGTTATATTTGAAGAAGGCAAGCACAGAGGCTGACATTAGTCAGCCACAGTTGCACCAGGTCTTCATTTACTAATGGGTTAATAAATAAGTAACTTGATTATTTGAATTGTGAGAGATATAAGAGTTCATTGATTGATCGTTGTCAAACTGGAAATATGCTTTGAGCAGTGACTGAATGTTTTCTACAAGGTGTTTCAGAAAAAAATGATTCCTATCTTTTCAACATTGTTTCTGTGATAGCTCAAACGTTTGAATCCAAGTTTTAAAGACATTCAGATGTCACTGATAAACATAATTACCAATTTTCATTTAGGTATCTTTTTGTAATTGGCAGATACCTGCCAGTTCTTTATTTTTTATTAACACTGTTTATTTCGTGATTACTAGCATGCTTTGTTGCTCCAGTGTGTCAATTTCTCTTCAAATTTTCTTGAATTGGAACTAATTTAAATTAAAACTGGAACTCAGTTTTCAGTATGCTTTAATGTGGTAGTTTTTAGCGTTGTTTACATATAACCTAGAAATATCATTGTGGCCTCACAGTGTTCCTGAATCACTGTGTGAAGCTCAATATTTATGAGACTCCATATATAACTGCATGCTTGCTGCAGACACTGGAGTTATGCGCAAATGAAATCTCGGAATTGTCCGAGTTATGCCGTGACGCTCCGCCGCTTGTACATCTCGGACTTGGCTTCAACCAGCTCACTTTCACGGACAACCATCTTACACTTCTCTATTGGTCAGTGCATTCGTTATGATAATGTTAACTTGCAATGCAGCATAAGTATAAAAAGGCAATGCATACTCTGTCCTAGCACCATTTGCAGGATGGATTCGTCTAGTTATGTCAACCGCCATCATCTAGGCAGTATGCAACCGATATCACACAGCAGGGGTGTTAGTGAGGCTGTTGTGCTGACATAATGCTGCTATAGGTCACATTGTAGGAAAACATACCTGACGTCATCCACAGAACCACAAGTACCTTACGTGTTGCAATGTCGCTACAGACGAACCGAGGCATGGCCACAAGCAGCGTGCAGATGACAAAATTCGGTAAAGTTTGGCTTACGTTTGCTGAGATATGAGTGCAGACAGACAACTCTCAGACACACAGACACACGTACATATTACAGTACTTTGCATTCCTACTGCGCAGCACAGCTCAGTGTCTGTATTTCCGTCACAAGCTGGTGTTCTACTGAAACGGCCAAATGGATTGAGCACAGGAAAAAGGAATAATTTTAGATTATCCAACACTGTGTTTTAAGGTGATGTTGGAATTGTCGAAAAATTAATGTATTTTCGTCTGGAAGCTTGTCCCAAACTTTTAACTTAGACTTTCTGCTTTTTTTGCCGAGGCACATTGATTACCGCAAGTGATTTCAACTTAGTTTGACCTTTGCAGGTATATCACGCTGAATGCCCACAACAACTTTGTTTACAATGCATTGGCTGTAATGCAGAGAGTCAGGCCATTCATCTGTGAGACTCTTGTCTTCTGTGTTAGACAATGCTGGTCAGTTTATGTTGATTCAGCTGAATTATGATGAGCAACGCCCCTTTCTTTATGATTCTGATGGTAGGTGAAGAAGGGATAAAGTATGGGGTTAGTGCTTTAAGTTTTGTTCGGGCACTGTTGGGTGGATGATAGGAGTTGCATCCAGCACATAAAATATTGTGTGTCTTGTCCCTACAGCTTCTGATTTGGAACTGAGTAGGTGAAACGGAAACCGATCGGAAATGCCAAACTTAGGTTCCCCTTGAAAATGGTCATTAAAATGGTAATGGAATCGATGGTGATAAATTGAATTGTGTTTTTCATGTAGGTATATGCTATGATGGTGGCGTGGTTGTTTGCGATTTAATTTGCTATGCAGCCATTCCCAGCTGTAATGTTCTACAGCATTTCCATGTGGGTATGTGTGCACAGGCCGAGCCTGAGGTCTTTAGATCTCTCCCACAACCATCTGTCGGATCTATGGCATCTTGTCACAAGTCTGTGTTCATTACCGCTGCTGAGAAACCTCGTTCTCTATGGCAATCCATTTACGGTCAGTTTTATATAGAAACCGTATTTGCTAAAAGTTTTACAGTAATTAAGTAAGTAAGTAAGTAATCCTTTTAATTCTTGACAGTCAAACGCCATCAAGTAGCACGGAAAACAGCATACAGTGAATACGACAATGTTGGAATAAAGAAAAATTAAAATGAAAAAAAGTGATTGATTAAATGATTAAATGAGACTTATATCATGATTTGATGTTGATTTTCTTCTTCACTGGCATGCCCTTATTGGATGGCGTGTTGCTGTGTTTATTACGCGTCATCAAACTCTCATTGGCCTTTCTCCATGCTGAGTGGATACATCAACATTAATCCTCCTCAGCCTTTCAGTTATGAACAATAAACATCGCTGAGTGAACTTTAGTTGTTTGTTATTAATCTAAAACGTGACTAACACTTACACAGCAGTACTGTCGTCTTTTGTGATTGACTGCCATCTTTAAGTATGATAACATTACGAGAAACTTGAAATGTGCTAAGATTATTTTTGAAAATTAGTTTACGACAATATTAGGATAATCTTAGGATTTTCTAAATCCCTCAGTTACGATAATTTTCGATACAGTCAGGACAGGCTTAGGAAAATCTTAGAAACATCTTGGGAACCTTTGAAAATCGGGGCCGTGTGTATGTCTATGTGAGTATCTCCATGGTCTAAAAGCAAAACGGCTTCAACTATCGACACTAAACTTGTTACACACATACTTCATGGCAGGACCTCGGCATGCATTGACCCTGAGGCTGTAAGGTCAAAGGTCAAGGTCACACAGTTATCAAATGAACTGCCGGCGTTTGTATGCATGTCAGTGTGGCTGCTTAGGTGTCTAATTTCAAAAGTGATGGGATGTGGCTTTTTTGACAGCCGCTTCTAGCGACGCCACTGAATGATGACGATGTTGATGCTGATGACGATGATGATTCTGTAGCTGGTGCCGATGTATCGAGCATACACAGTTGACTCTCTCAAGAAGCTGAGTTTTCTAGACGATCTGCCGATCACTGTCGACGAACGAATTCAGTTCCGCGATGTCTCCGTCGACGAATGTAAGTCACAGCATGGACTACTGCCACTCAGTGCTGGCTTGCTTCATTGTATACACACTGCTGCAAGGGATTGATCACTTAGTTTACAGGAAAGCAGTAAATTGTGTACATTTTTATTTGTCATGGAATTTAAGATGGCCCCCACCATAGGGCTCTGATTTTTGGGTTCCACATTCCAAACCGATTTCATGTGTATGGGATTATCAGTTAATGCTAAACTATGCAAAATTTGGTAATTGCCTGAACAGTGAACAGTGTTTTGACTTATGCCTAGACTAACATGTACAGTTCGTTGGTGCTGACTTTTGGGAAGCAATGGGTTCAACTGCCCCCAGAGAAATGGGCTGAGTATTTGGTGTGCAGTCAGAAGAACTAGCCCAGCAGTAACTTTTGACACAGCCCTTTAACACTTAACAGAGACCTTTTAGGCCCAAAACACAAAATTGCATTTTTAGCATGGGCTCTGCCCTGCACCCCGCTGGGGAAGCTTATAGCAGCGCATCTGACCTTGTAGATGGATTTGAGGGGCCACTTCATGGTAGAGGAGGGTTGGAGAGGAAACAGCAAATGGAAGAGTGGGTATTGAGACACAGAGAATTTTGTCCCAAGAAAAAAATGAAAAGTCAGTCGGCAACCACAGTAATGTGTGAACGTACAACAAGTAGTGTATGACAGTACAACATTTACATTACGAAAATATGGGTACAGATACTGGAAAAATGCGTTTAAAAAGTACTACTGGGTAATCAGTTATAAGCATGTGGGATAACAAATATTTAACTAGAACATCTTAAATAAATTATACGAACATGTTATTTGCAGTTTCTTTAAACAAACATATTTACAAACATTTTCATATTATTTAACATTTATTGATTGTTTCTGGCTGAGTTTTCAATAACTATTTCAATACTAGCTTGCCAACCCAAATCTAATGATTGTCTGCATGGCTGAGAGAGGCTTCGGGTGTGTACTCTAAGTGAGCGATGTCACGTATTTATGTAACATTCCACTCTCTGTCTTTACCGACTGTTTTCTGATCCATATCAATCCATGTCGTTTGGTGATACATGTGCAGACAACGATTTGAACCAATTAAGAGATCTTTAACTTAGATATATACTTGGCCCTGTGTATATCATATTGCAAGGTCAAGATCATAGGTCAAGGACACAGAAGAGAACGTTGCAAAAGAGGTCGGTATGACGTTGAGTGAGGGCTGTTTAATGCACGTTGCTGTTGTCGTGTGTAGCGTTAGACATTGCCAGTGCCAAGGTACAGTTGTCAGTGTCTGAACTGAGAGGAATTCTTCCTCCCGATGACATTCTGGTCTGTATCAGTCACCTTCCAACTGTCTGTAATGATTGATATCCTGTTATTGCATTTCATTGTCAGCCGGCTCTGCAGATAACCCACGGCATTGTACTTCGTGAAGTCTAAGCCGTGTAGTGAAAACCAGATTACAGTCAGGGTTAGTAGGGTTAGGGTCATTAGGGTTGGGTTAGTAGGCTCAGTAGAGTTAGAACTAGGCTTGGGATAATTATATTAGTAGGCCAATGCCAAATTTAGCTTCTGCTTCAGTACTAATCTGGTTTCATTCCATGAATAAGACTTCTTCACCATTTTCCTTCTTGTTCTTCTTGATGTCGTCGCCGGTACGCTTCTGCATTCTTTTAGCTCTTGCAAGTATCTGGCAGATTACCGGTAATATAGATCACCTGCCAACTGCCGAATCAAGAGTCCACATTTTAAGTCATCCTGTAATGGCCCGCGACAAGTATCTGCCTTCTTCCGTATAACTTGGAATTGGTAGTTGATGTGATGTCTCTTTGCTGTTGCCATTGTCAGCCACATCATATGGCAAAAGTGGATGTATAAATACCCTGCAACGTTCCTGTACTGCCTGTTATAATTGTTGTCATTGTTGGAATATGTGGTTCTGCGGAATTTTAATGGTTTAGAACTTGACAGTGGTTCCACTTAGACCTAAGTTACTGTAAAATACTAATAAGAAGTGATATCTCACCGGTCAGATGCAATTATTGGCATGCTGCTCCAATCACCGCAAGTGTCAGAAATTGCCTGTGGTGCCTACTGACCATTTGTCGAGTTAAGAGAGCAAAAGTGGCTGTAAAAATATGCTGGAACATTCTTCTATAATTTCTTGTTAGTTTTTGGATTATAGTTTTGCTGACTAACAGATTATAACTCCACATTTTACTTAAATCTAAGTCACTAGTAAGAAGTCATACATTATTGGGTAAACGCAACCATCAGCATGCTGCTACGATGACTAGAAGTGCCCGAAATTGCCTTTGGCGCCTACTGACTTTGGCACTGCGACACATATATTAACCGCATTCGGATGTTGTTACAAAAGTGGCTGTAGTATAGATTATCATACATTATCTGTGCATTTTGTAATACATTGTAGCATCCCGAGGATTATCCAGAATATCCGAAGATATCGCGGAAGTACTACGTGGAGTTTTTGTTTATAAATGATACAGTTGATGAGCCGACGTCAGAGCACGATACTTTGCCAAAGGTCATTCACTCGTCTTGTTTGTCATTTGCTCTTCATGTTTGTTTGTTTGTTTGTTGTCGGTGACCACGTGACTGTGTAGTTTCCAAACAATAGTACACTAGCACATTTAATCTCATGGAATGTTTTGTTTATTTATTTATTTTATTATTTATGTAAAATCAGTTTACACACCGTAACTAAACACTCGTGAAATACAAATAAAAATCCAGAATAAAACCAAATGGTAGCATTAACGGTGAGAAACAAGAAACAGCCAAATACAGAAAGAACAGAAGAAAAGGTCTTATATAGGATATTACTGAAACTAGTAACTACGTTGCACAGAAACATAACAGCCAGTCTTTTCCGTGTTTCCACAAATGTAAATACAATGGCAGAGTCGATCCAGCACCTGCAGGTGTGGTAACGCAATCAATCGTTGATTATTTATTTAGCAACGGTTGTCGTGTGTACAGCAGACTGATGGCAGCGACCACTCTGCTGCTGATGTTGCCGATCATGATGATGCTCAAGCAGAAGAACAAGAAGAAGAACAAGAGGAGGAGGAGGAGGAGGAAGAAGAACAAGAAAAAACGGCGCAAGATGAAGAGACAGGAGTGCAGGCTGCAGGTGTGTCGGATGATCACGGTGAAATGCCTGCACCGCTGACAAGTGCTTCTGGTCTGCCGCTGACCGCCGTCCAGACCACGTCCAGCGAGTGGACAGATGAAGTCATGGCTCTGGAGTGGACACAAATGGTGACCATCCATCAGTTGCGCTTACTGCGAGATTTCTTCGTCGAAGGAATGACTGTCAACGTCGTCGAGGAAAAGGTTTACGCCACTTATAACTCACATTTTAGCTAAGGGTGCTTAAGTTTAAAATAAAATCAAAATAAAAGGATAAAAACGTTTTGGAATTGTTTTGTTTCTGCTTCTGGGTACTAATTTCAAATGTCAGCAACCTGAATCAGAAACATAACAGTTTCATTTTGTTGCTTTAGTGTTTTATTTTGCATTTAATTATGCCATTGCCAAACTAGGCATATTCGTAAATCAGTAGATTTAAGTTTCCTTTCAGTTTTGATTTATATATAGGCATGTCTGAAACAAAAGTAAAACAGTCAGTTTGTTTTGTTTCAGTTCTGTTTCAGGCATAAGCAGCCTTTTAACTAACTATGACAGAAATGGAACTGGGTATGAAGTTTTGACCCGTGACTCGACCGGACCCAGTGGGTGAATGTTCTGACATTCTGTCCAACTAGGAGGATGCGGCAGTTTGTAGAGTATGTGACAACACTCAGTCTGTGTTCCAAGAAGGACATCAAAGTCATGGTGATGTCTCTGTCATTTTTTTACCGATTTTCAAAACTTTTTTTACTGTAAAACTTGTTTGTAAATTTGCAGTAAAAGGTTATCCCACCACCCGTGCAACACATTGCTGCACTACTTTGTGAAATACTAGAATCCAGAAGTGACAGTCTCAAATAGATGTTGCCAGCTATGATAAATCACAAGGTAGTAATAGTAGTATAGCTAAATGTCGTGAGAAATGTTGAAATTTTTAATGATTACTTCACCGAAATTTTACTGCCGAGTCGGCTGGTGAAGAAGTTTTTTTAATCAGTGAACATTTGGAAAAAATACAGTCACAAGGTGGGTTAGTTTTGCCTGCCTTAGTGTCTTACACGCTTTGTGCACCTGGCAGCCATTCTGCTGAACGATGAACTTGCCAGATATCTTGAGTGTGGTGAGCTTGGAACATCAGCTGTTGTTAACTGTTGTTCGGTGGTTGATATTGACAAAGAGCTTACCTCGATCATCTAGCGAAGTGATTGATGATCGTGATATCATCAACAGCTGATCGCGATCACTAATCGCGATCAAAAGCTGATAGAGGCAAGCCCTACCTAGACAACTGTCAAACTGGTGTTTTTTACCGCGTGAGGCTATGCTAAGCGCGGTATTTGCCGTCGTCGTGTGTCTGTCTGTGTGTGTGTGTCTGTGGGTGTGTCTGTGTGTCTGTCACACTCCGGTATTGAATCAAAACGGCTAAACGTAGGATCACGCAAACAACGCCGCATGATAGCCCCATGATTCTAGTTTTCTGATGCCAAAGATCATGGCGAAATTCGAACGGGATCACACCCTACGGGGGCGACAAATGCAGATGGGGTGGGTTAAAATTGGTCACTTTCGACGAAAAACGCGCTATAACTCGAAAACGGTACAAGATAGAAGTATAGTTTCTATTGAAGTCGAATAGGAAGTCATATGCGCTCTATCAAATGGCGATGTTCCGATGACCTTGGGTGACCCCTAACCCCCCAAAACACCCCAATTTTTTGCATTTTTCGTCGCTTTTCATATCTTCGTAGTGAGTAAAGATAGAGACTTCATATTTGGTGTACAGGTTGACGGTAGTTAGTCCCAGCAGAGCGACAACAAACCGTCCCTGAAAGGGGCGTGGTTACGTCACGTGACACGTTTTAAATTTTGAGTGCCTCATCCATATCTCAGGAATGGCTGAAGCTAGGGCTCTCAAATTTTCTACATAGGGAGACTATATTAAGTTTTGCCAAAGGGATGACAAATGACCCGTAAAAGGGGCGTGGTTTTGCTCACGTGACCCATTTTGTATAGGCAACTGTGGACTTAGAAAGATTCTACACTGCACTGAGGCGCGCGCCGTTAGCTGCGATAAACAACTTGCCGCCGTCGGACTACTGCTGATCGCAAGTACGGCGCTTATATTAGGCCTAAGCTCCATCGGTTCGACTTGTCACCATATGTGTTGCAAAGTTGGCTGTATAACATATAGAC
>Ga0209782_1002487_pt1:7500-10294 | contig 10294 bp, 4 predicted proteins | sample WorMetmaBAHAMAS1_FD_187390 | JGI IMG/M metagenome (GOLD analysis project Ga0209782, IMG submission 187390) | Marine gutless worms symbiont microbial communities from Max Planck institute for Marine Microbiology, Germany - Inanidrilus... | ecosystem: Host-associated > Annelida >...
GAAAGCCTTGCGAACGTCTACGAAGGTAACGCACAATGGACGATGCCTGACCTTACAGTCATCTATGATCGACCGCAGAATCCAGACATTGTCCGCTAGGCCATCACCCTCACGGAAAGCCTTCTGGCGAGAACCCAGCGGCAGGCATCTCTCAGCACGCTGGGCCAACAATCTGTGAAAAATACGACAGACCATCGAACTCACCGTAATCGGCCGGTACTCCGAGGGCTCGGCAGCATCTGCCGACTTCGGTATTGGTACCGTGACTCCGATTTTGAAGTCTCCCGGAGGGCGACCGGCCAGCAACCACAGGTTCATGTGAGCGATCATTGCCTGCGGGTCCATCCTCCGGAGTGCTTTCCTGTCCACTCCGTCAAGACCCGGACTACTGTCCTGAGTAGAACTCAGGACGCGCTCGTATTCTTCCTTGGTTACTGGGAGGGAAATCTCATATAACGGCCTGCTCACTGTCTCAGGTTCCCTGCTATCCAGTGCCGAGGGCTCCTCGAAGAGAGGCCGCCAGTAGGCGTCCTGCTCCTCCAGCTTTGCCGCTCGCCTCTCCTTCGCCCAGTCCCCAGACAGCACGGTTTTCGCGCAACGAGAACGGTTTTTTCTATACAGCGTCTGAATGACACCGTAGAGCCGACGACGCAAAGTACGCTTGCTAGGAGGCCGGGGAGCCTCCTGCTCACGCCTAGTGCCGCGACAGCGCCGAGTCCTCCTCGGGCCCCGCTCATCGCTACGTACCCGTGTGTTGGTTTCCGGCCTTCCAGTAGAGGCAAGCTTAATGGCATGGCGCCCGTACTCGAGGTCGACCAACGCCTGAATCCGCCCGCTCGCAGTTACGGACGGATCGCGTACCGAACCCAGTGCCAAGTCGATGACCTCATCAAGTTCGTCGGAACTGAGGCACAGCTGCGCCGCGTCGCCCCGGCACGCCTCGACGAGCTTAGTACAAGCATCCTCAGGGTTTGAAGGTATAGTGGGATCAAAAGTCCCACGCCCTTCTCCCCCCAAACCGTCGAGAACGTCGCCCGGCGCCGGCTGCGCTGGCTCCACCACTGGCAGCGAACTCTCCATGTCATCGAGCATGGCACGATACGCCGGATTTCTCCGCAAGCATTTGATCGCCTCAAGAGTACGATTGGGAAGAGCCACTGCTATCCTGGCATTCAGGTTTACCTGACTTATCTTCCGCAAACGCAACTCCTCACGCGCAACGAGAACCTTCTCCTCGTGCTCCCAGCGACGTTTGTTTCCAGTCCGATGCCCGATAGCCAGACCGGCATGATAGTCGGCAGGGTGCGTCCTTCGCTCGTGCTGCCTAAGGCCCATAAAGGTACCAAAGACACGCCGGCACGAGCTACAGGTATGCTCACCCGCCGCACTACTTCCGGACCGACCTCCCCCAGAACTCCGTGGGGGCGAGCGCGTCCTGGGCATTGCGTCGCCAGCGAGAAGATGGATACTGGCTACGGTGTGACTGTTGTCGATCGAACTACCACTTCCTGAGACAGTGGGGGTCCGGGCGTGAGACAACCCATCCACACAACCACTGCCTCTGGAATGACTACCTTTCCTGGTGACAGAACCTCCAGCAGGGGTCCGGGCAGAAGACAACCCATTCCCACTGCTGTCTTGAGCGGGGGTCCGGGCGTGAGACAACCCTTCCACACAACCGCTCGTATCGGCCAACTCACCACCTGACGATGACGATCCGACAGTGGGGGTCGAGGCGGACTTTAGCCTCTTAGCACCACCGTGTACGGTCTGTTTACTGCTCCCATCTGAATCGCTACTTCCGGGAGACCCCGGGACCGCCAAGCCACGAGGAATCCCAGTGGTGCCACCATCACCACTCTCCGCAGACCTACGCCGCCGTTTCCGACGACGTGTGCCCGCAGAGCTCTCCACTACCGCACTTGGCAACCTTTCCAACACCACCACCGGGACCCCGGGCCTGATGGCCTCGGGACCGGAAGGAACAGCACCTCCACTCACGGTTGTCCGGGCATACTGCAGCCCTTCGACTCGTCGGTCCCGCTTCCTACAGCCACGAAGATGCGACTGCAGTCCACGGTTCCCTTTACAAGCACGCCCACACCGGTAGCATATCACGTCAGGCACGTCACGGGTACCGACCTCCCCGCAGGGCGCCGGCTGACAACTTGAATATGGCATTTCCGCGACGTGTCAGGTGACGATGGTTCCTCACAAGAGGCTAACGAATTGCCAACCACCTAGCAACCCGCAGCACAAGGTGACCGTTCGAGACTGGAGCTTAAGGATGCCAGTCAGCAGCCCGTCACCACGGTCAACAGCTTGGGCTTGTCCTGCCCACCTCCTGTCGTTAGCTTCAGCCCAACGGCTACCTACCGAAGGACCTACTAGTGGCGCGCGCCTATGAGAGGCCGACAGGTCGGAAGGTCTTGGGCCGTGTCCCTCACGATACGAGGCCTACCACTATGTATCCACTCACACTGTGGCGATACCTCGTAACGGTCCTAAGGATCGTGCCCCTTTCGCAAGGAATCGTATGATCTGTCAAAACGAGCAGACAGCCTCGATTCCCAGAATAACTACAACTCTCTCGATCGCAAAACGCGATCAAATCCCACACAGTTAGCTCGAGATCAAAATACCACAATCAACAATCTAGACTGACAGTAAGAGAGTCATAGTTACTCCCGCCGTTTACCCGCGCTTGTTTGAATTTCTTCACGTTGACATTCAGAGCACTGGGCAGAAATCACATTGCGTCAACACCAGGCTTCGGCCATCGCAATGCTTTGTT
>Ga0209782_1002488_pt1 | contig 10293 bp, 5 predicted proteins | sample WorMetmaBAHAMAS1_FD_187390 | JGI IMG/M metagenome (GOLD analysis project Ga0209782, IMG submission 187390) | Marine gutless worms symbiont microbial communities from Max Planck institute for Marine Microbiology, Germany - Inanidrilus... | ecosystem: Host-associated > Annelida > Digestive system >...
GGTATATATAGGGGGCATCTGTGCGGGGAGGGGGCGAATGTCCGGACACCGTATATACGAACATGGCCATCATGTTTCGAGAAATCCGGCGGGCGCCGGCACAATGAATGAGTGATAGAACAGGTGCGCGTCTGCAGGCTGTCCGCATGCGCGACGGAATCGGAATGCGAATATGGAATGAGAAGAATGGCGGCATGAGTGGCAAAGCTGAGCTATTGGCTACAGTAGACACCGCAGCAACTATACGCGTGGTTCAGTGAGCTCCCGCAAACCACCACACAAGAGGTCGTTCTCATATGTTACATGCACCGATCACTGCAGCGTTCAACGCTTTATAATGTCACTTCCGCGGCTCCAGCAGACCGCGTCCGGCTGCAGCCCATATAGTGAAAGAATCAAACCTAAGCAGTCGTATTGACATGCAAACCCACGCCGGCAGCGCACTTCATAACCCTGTGACCTTCAGCTTTGATTTTTTTGACCTCCGGATCGATGCGTGTCAGGGTCCTGCCACGTGTGTATCGAGTGTGGTGTTAGCTGTAGTCGTTTTTCTTTTAAAGCGCGGACACACACGCGCGCGCACGCTCATACGCACAGACACACAAAGTCCCTGCAGATGCCACTGATCACATTACCTACGCATCGGCTACCACCGGCGAGGCTAATAAATAGTATATGACAAAGCAAATCGGTTCTGTTCTTTCATCGTGTAAAGTATCGGAAATACACAATTCGACGGTTTCAGTGCATGCACAACTGCAATACATCCCATATGTGAAATGAAAAGTGAAAAACATCTGCAACCGTAAATATCTCAATAGTTTAAAACTGGAGTTCTTGTGGGCTTTTTTCGCGTTAACCCACGGACCACAACTGTGAATTAACGCTGTTCGGCGGCGCGCGCGGGAAAACCCCGATGTCGAGCAACGAAAGTGCCCCATCCCGTGGAGGGACTGAACCCAATCTATTCTAAATCATGGTTCCCTAGGCCAACCCGAAGCTACATACCAAACGGCATCTCGATCAGTTCGGCCGTTTTGACACAGGGCTCACACTTGTCACCAACACACAGACCGACAGACACACAGGAGACCATCTTCTCCGTCCAGCAACAGGCTCGCATCTGGCTACAACCATGAGCCCTGTGCAAAAACGGCCAAACCGATCGAGAAGCCGGCTGGTGTAGGCGGCCAAGTAGCTGGTGCGGACGTACCCGGGAGGTTTGTGTGTCGAGGTACAGTCGGCGGACGTGACGACGGTCGTCGAACGGCTGCTGGTGTTCTGATGTCGGACGAGCACCAGACGACCAAGCTCTTCACACCATGACGTCAACACTCCTGTATGCACAGCACGCAACGACCACTTCACTACATAATCTAATGTTGGGGAGAAAAAAAATAAAAACGTTTAAGAACTTTATAAAACGTGGAAAAAAATTTAGCTCTAATATTTAAACTAGAATGCCTAGCGGTATATGGTCGCGCCTCCATGGGCTCTTAACACAATCAAAAATTTGTGCTCCCCAAATAAGTGGGTCAAAGTTCACCGAAATTTTTTAGGGGATTCTACTCCACAAAACTCCTAACCATGCAAAATTTTGTGACGATCGGTTAAAAAATGACGGAGACATCCGCGATCGAAAATTTGTGCTCCCCGAAAAAGTGGACCAAAGTTCACCAAAATTTCTTAGGGGATGCTACCCCCTAAGAGCCCCCATCATGCCAAATTTCATCGAGATCGGTCAAACCAGATTGGAGAAGGAGGGCCTCGGGCACATTTTTTTTATTTTGTCACGGCCGGACAGAAACGTGACTACTTAAGTCGCGACTCGCAGTGTGCGAGAGGCGCGACTAAAAAAAAAGGAAAAACATTGGCAAACTATATAGCCCGCCGGCAAGCATGCCGGGCGAGCTAAATAATAATAGCACACTGCTGGCTGCTACGGATGTGAACCACCATCATTCTAGGACTACCTATCAAAATATCAGATCAACCGGTACTCTAAACACTGCACGACATCGATCAGCATGGATACAACAAATATCTTTAGAGATCTTGTCCCGTCCGTCCGGCATTTCCGGTACCGCTTGCTCAGTGACTAAACGGACTAAGCGGAAGTCGGTATGCGAGTCCTTGACATAGAGCAGTGACGCGAGCGACGCCTGGCGTCCGTCGGTCGCACTAGTGCGCATTTCCGTTCTCGCAGCTCCGCCAAACGCTGCAGCCTGCACCGGCCGCGCCGCCGCCGTTAATTCGCTAACGACTGTATATCGGTAATCTTGAAAGAACGCGAGGCATTTGAGTGGCAGACGACAGAGATCTGGTTGACCTAACTAACAAGCGCGATGCAATTAGCGTCCGTGTCACACACGAGACCTCGAGACGACCCGAGTAACCGTCACGCACCGTGGACCTCTCTCTCCGACTGACTGCATGGCGTGCGTGCGTGCGTGACTATAGCGCTTGCCAAGTTCGACAACGCACTTTTTTCTTAGCCGGCACTTGTCGAGCATAGCTCTCTGTATACCTAACCGTAGACTCAACTTAACCAGTACATATATATGTACACATCTGACACGCCTAGATCCCGAGTCTGTTTCATATCAGTTTCATATCAGACTTCCACTTATTGGGCCCATTCCGTGGGGCTATAGCGGTCCCCTCTGTCACGCGTTGTCGTCGTTGTCGTTGGCGTCGTTGGCGTTGTCGTGGACATCGATGCGCAGGCGGGGTGCGACAGTAGCGACACCTGGTGAATGGCAATGCGGCGGCTCGCAGTGGCGAATGGGCCCAACATTTTTCACAAATGCTTCTTGTTCAATGAAGCGACGATATATCGCCGACTCCAATCAGGTTCGGCCCCAAAATCAAATTTAATATATTTGACAGTGTGATCGACAGCAATCACACTGACGGTGTCTATAATTATACATCTTCAACAGAGTTAGATAAACTATCTACATATACTACAGGCGCAGAGACGAATTATTTGCCTGTATAGTGAAAACCACGATGAAAAAAAAACAAAATTTAGATGATACTTCTAATTACATGTGATATACTGTATTAAAACACTATCGTCACATTTCACTGTCTTCTGTGCTGTTTTTGATTGATATATATTGTAAACGCGTGTTTCGTGCGTAGGTGCATGCATTAACCTGTCCTTGACGTCAACTAGTTAAAAGGAACAAGGATAGGTCTATTTAGTAAGGTTTACTTAGTATATATTTTTAGAACTACATTGTGCCAATACAAAGCAGTGTCATCGTATGATAGCGATGTCACTCAAGCGCAACGTAAATCAGTGCAGTGACAAGAAAGAAGGCAAATGCCGTTGACTTTCCCATGACGATGTCAGCAGTCCAGTCAGCGTGACCACTTAGCCTACACCCATCAACGCTCACAACTACTATGAGACATGGGTGAATCCAGGGGGACATGCAAACAGTCCAGATCTCATAAACTCAATGTGCTCCCAAAAACTGCCAAAAGTACCGCGAACTTTTAAGTCGCGGGTGGTCAATGCTACACCTTAATTGAAGACCGTCTGTCTAAGCGAGACTCTTTAAGGTTCATTCACACTGAATGCGGTACACCGCCCAGCAGCACTGCATCGACGCAGACAGTGTGAATGAACCCTTAAAGACCATGCACTGTGACGGCGCTCCAGTCTGCGTTACTTATTACATACGTAATTCACGAAGTAGGCCACGGACAGCTCGTTCTCACGTGCAGCTTGAACGAAACCCCAGCATTCGAAAAAGAACGATAATTTAGCTATACGCCACCAGACCAATACTGACGTTTATAAAACGTCCGAAACGCTCGGCAAAGTTGTCGGTGTCTGCGGCATAATAACGGTCATAACGTAAACCAAGTCGGTCGCTTGCGGCAACTAACTGGCACGTTCACATCGACGCGACTCAACTCAACTGAACTTAGATCCGGTTTTTCCACAGCAAATTAATCTTCCGTTAATTTAATCTGGCATTAAATCCGGCAGATAATGATCAATTTACTCAGATGTCGGATTAAATTAACGGGAGATTAATTTGCTGTGGAAAAACCGGACCTTAATTTGCGGTTCGCAGTTCTGCATATACGTTCAGGACTAGTTCACAGTTCATTCACGATGTGAATACGCGTATTGAAACTTCGCCGATCGCAGTGCTGACAACCGCTGTCGTTTGATTAGAGAGCGAAAACAAGAGGGCCTAGCAGTGGCTAGCATAGCGCGAGATGATCGCTCCACTCTTCCCGGCGATGATCCCTTCCCTCGCGCCCGCATGCACCGCGACCGCAATGCGCGGTAAACTGGGATCGGAATTTGAAACCTAAATTAGCTATAATGCGCCAATGCACTTCCGTCACAGACAGACGGACACTGACATCGTAGCATAAGCGCGAGATGTATATATTACATATCGCGCTAAAAACTGTCAAAGTTTCCAGTAAGAGATATATACCCCGCAGTTTTTAGGGTTTGCATACATTTTTCAAATATAATATTCGGTAAGTCTGAAACGATTTTTTTGCTCCGATCGACAATTCAAAACTCTGAATATGCGCAACATCGCCAACGTCTTTATTCCCTACAACCAATTCGAACCCATTTAAAACCATCGAAAAGTAACTATTTTAGAAATCCGGCGGACCGACGGGCAAGAAAAAGACAAGAGTGATTTGTTACCCGGGTTATAAACACGCGCCAAACAGATCATAACACAAATACGACCACAAAATGGTTTATAACGCGCCGATTGGACACGTGTCAAAAACCTGGGATCGAAGGCGGAGAAAGACTGAATTTGAATGGGCGCGCGCGCATGAGCAGCTGTTGATGCATGACACACAACGTACAGTCGTAAGTAAATATATACACTCGGAGCGGACAGCCAGTCACACGCCATCCCGCTGCCCAAACTGCAGTGCACGGCTGCGTCGCGCGACAAAAGACCGGATATCAGTGCAGACAGACAGACAGTCAGTCGACGGCCGTGCGTGCGTCCGACTTAACCACGCACGTACGTCACCGACCAACCGTCCGTCCGCCATCACACGTTCACAGTTCTTACTGACCTCACCGTGTGCCGTCGGGCTCGCAGTGGCCAGGCATCCTTCCCTCCACGCGTCCATTAACACCGGCGTCATTCCTCTAAGCACTCCCAGATAGCCCTCCGTCCTAGGGGGAGAACGGCCGCCGAACGTTGTTGACGTATTACTGGGCCGCATCGCACGGATCGCGTCGTCGCGCGTTTGTCGAAAAATGTCCCACCCAACACGATTTCCGCCCGCCATAGTTTCTCCGTTACTGTTCAACCGACCGTCACCAAATTTGGTGTTGATTTAATACGATAGTCGGCGATTAACGCTTCTGTTTTTCGATTCCCACATTTCATCCCCTTGTGGAATAAGCAAGCCGTCGATTAAGAATCTTGTTGAAATTTTGCCCAAACTGCTGTTTTGACCACTGAAAAATAGGGAAGGGTCCTCCTAAACTTAAGAACTGCCTAAACCTACTAAACTTGCTCCCACATTCGAACAAGTGCATGGAGTGTGGGAAGTAAGCAGTAGCGGTGCGTCAATCAGTCGAAGCACAACGTGCGGTCGTTCAGGTGACGTAGCGCCGTAGCCGCGTCAATCTACCTGCATGCGCTGCATGGCCAACGTCACGTCCACATTAAGCTTAAATTCCACGGCAGCAATTTCCTCGTAGTGACTCGATAGTCAAAAGTGGCTAAGGCATCGGACTCAGTGGTCGCAAGTTCGAGCCCAGGCCGCCGCGATGTCGAGTAACAACCTTGGGCAAGTTGTTCACACCCATGTGCCTATGTCACCAAGCAGTATAATTTGGTACTGGCCGACGGGTGGTGACGCTCTTTGTCTGGGAAGGTAACCCTGGCGGAAAGTAATGGCAGCCTACCGTCGGGCAGATGGCTTAAAGCCACCTGCTGGCTGACTGCCTGTACACTGGGATCAGCTGCGGGCCCAACGCTCGGTAACGAGTATGGGAGAACTTTACCTTTTACCTTTTTTAGCTTTCTCGCAGGATGTCGCTAACATGTCACGAGAAAATCGGGCTGGCGTGTTGGGCGTGTCCGCGAGGATACTGCGAGGAAACTGCTATCGTGAAATTTATGCTTCATGCCGCCGTAACGTCGTCGACGTCGACGGACGGACGTCCACCGCGCCGCCGCCTCCGTCTTGGTGCAGAGTGCAGACAGTCACCGGCACGTGAGGACAACGGACTGCCCAGCGTGCCGATCCGCCAACTCACAATATCATCATTCATCGTCGTCATCATTATCATGATAGTCGCTTAGCCGGCGAGTGCAGTTGCAGACTTCCTGCAACGTTGACTGAGTTGACTGCATCGCCTCGCATGCAGCCATGTATTCCGACGTCGTTAGCGGATCACTGCCACAAGCGGTCACGAGCTCGACTTTATGTTCAACGACAAAAATATACCATGAAATTTAACGGAGGATTATGAGCCAATTGAGACGTTTCGTACACCTCCTTTGATGTTCACAAGGCAAGGGAAGGTGACAGCATAGGTGGTGCGACCATAACGACGGCGCAGGGAGCGAATTACACTTAATCTGCTCTATTCACGTCTTGGGCCGTTGTACTGGTATAAAGCATGAATTGTATGCAACTTTGCTGCTGTCTCATTTCATCACGGCAGCGAAATGCATATTTATAACGTAGGTACTGCCGCACCGGGCAGTCAGCCAGCCGCCCGGCGTTGTGGCATGATTTTGTGCAAACTGTTGCAAGTTTTTGCAGTATTTATTTTACTTTATTTTATTTTACACGTGCGAGCAGTTTAACAGTGATTATAACGCCACTGCCACCGACAGCCCGGTGCCGTGTCATGAATATGTAGTAGCTCCGTGCATCTCGCCGACGTGATTGGCTGGTCGGCTGTACTGTAATGAACACTGTAAGAAATATTACACTAGCTAATGTTATTCGCGAATCAAACTGATATCAGAAGTAGTGAGTAGCAAGTGACGAATGGCCAGGCACGGTGCAGCTGTACAAGTACAGACTGCAAAGCGAGCGACGGCCGGCCAAACAACACGCAACGCCACCAGAAAAACGTCCAATATATCATCTCGGCATTCGGTCGTGGGCCGGCCGGCCGGGCCGCTACAGTGTATATGTAATGCTGGTCGGCGGTCTCTCGCTGGCCACGACGCTGCGGACGCGGCGGCGGCCAACATCGTTAAGTCGACCGTACAAATCGCTGCAGGCAGGTGCCGTGCCCCACGCCGACAATTCACTCGTGCACCCACTCTCTCTGTCTCTTTACACGGGCCGGACGGACGAACGGACGGCATAATCGCCGGCGCCGCGCCCGACGCATGCACGGGTCGGTGCGCGTTCACGTCGTGTTTTCACACTCTTTATTACTGTTAATATAAACGCCACCAATAAACGGCGCCGTCACAGACGATCGACGTACGTCTGATAGGATAAGTAGTCCTATACAGGATTATCATAGCCGTTAGACAGCACGTAGGACTACTTGGATATGGCATACAGCATCGTCACTCGACCGCTTTTATCATCACAGAATTCATTTAATAGTATGACTGGTCTGTTTGTATTTGTTCCCTACTTGTAACAACTGACTTTATGGCATGTTTTATGTTTAAAATTTGCGCCGTATATCTCGAAAATATAGCACTGTTTTATGCCACAAAATTACTAAATTTACGTACGTACCATACTTACTTACTTACTGCTAAAATTGTGCCGTCTGAAACTGACTGACACACGAACAACTACCAGTAGTGCACAAACTCGACTGGTTCGATTTGTTGTCGATTTGTCGTACAACTGTTTGCACGATGAATCCACAACAAATCGAAACAATGGAGTGTGAGCATATGCGTTCATTATAAGCAAGCTGGCGAGTTGCAAACGACGTGCATGTCAAATGATCCATAGGCCTGCTGCACAAACCACACGAAATCACGCTGAAATAACCAGAACAAATGACATCAATGAATACCAGCTGATAGTCACGTGGGAAACAAACTCCGTATCCGGTGTTTTCGTCTCGACGAAAATTACCAAAAATTACGATACTTTTTAAAAATCTCATTTAACTGCTTTAGTTTTCGTTTTCGTTGACGGAAAAAAACACTGCTATGTCCTTTACACACAACGGCCAACCATGCCCAGTAACTCCAGTTTCGTTCAAACAAAGTGCTGCGTTTAGCGACGACAAAACTTCGTCCGCACCTCTGGCAAACAATGCAATCGTAGACATCAGACTTTGCCCTGGTCCGGTGCTGCCCCTGGTGAGTCACTTTTGAGTATATACGCCCTTTTTGCGTCGCCATTATCGTGCACTATGCAAGCATGACGTTATCCACAAAACCGGAAATACATAACGTATCGCAACGCTGCCGCGCAGGAGGACAGCGAAAGAGAAGTATAGTTAACGCCATGCATAAAATTCGGTGCAGTGTTTCGGCGTGTGATTCGTGAGCTACGCGTGCGGACCGACAGACAGACTGACAGACAGACGCATCGCAATGGTGCGGTTCGCTCGCCTAGCGGGCATGGTAATTATCGGCCGATCGTGTCACTAATATGCGCTCTGAGCACCACCAGCAGCAGCCGCCGCCGCCCGCCCTCCAGTCGTCGCTTCGTTAGCTACCGGCGGAGTCGCATCAGCAGCTACAGCAACAACCGGCAAGCAAGCCCACCTGCACGCCGGCCGGCCGGCCAATGTACTACAGGTGCGAATCGATATACAGACGGCAAGGTGAGTCGACGGACGGCAGCCGCCGCCGCCGCCTGGAGTGTCGTCAGCGTGCAACACTGCCAGCAATGAAGTGGGTTGTCGCTATCGTAGACAGATCAGTATCGACGCGCGCCACCGCCAACCCACCACTGCATGCATGCCCTCGAGGTCGTACCGACCGACCGCTTCTAGCCAGCAACATTTAGCCGAGCGTCGGTTATCGGCTCACTTAACAGTTTCCAATTCGCGCCTGCATCTCAGCCACGGTATACATACCGTGACTGCACGGTTTTCCCATAACTTCACTTTCACCCCCCCCCCATTAATCGACCAACCCCGAAAAACCTGTGACCTGAGACCTGCCTGAGACTTTGATCCATGTCCTTGACCTTCGAAAGTGACCTAGATATTGTCAAGGTGAACCGGCATGCCACATATCTATCTACCTTCAAAGGTCGCAGTTCATAAGCCATTGTCCAGAAACACAAACACACACACACACACACATAATTAGAGGCGTGCATGGAAACGGGAATCACTCCCTTGATATTCACGTTAAAATGGGAATAAGAACGTTGCTCAGAATGGCAACAAAACAAGACCAAAAATTAATGTAACGGGAATAGGAATATTTTCAATTCTCAAATCACATCATTTCCAATTCTCAGTTTATGCATGCATATGAGACAAAAATTGTGAAAACAATTTTTGCTAGGTAAACTGATACAAAAATGATTATTTAACTGATAATTCATTACTAAAGTCCTACTCATACTTGTCGAAACTTGTAATCGCGCATATTCACCTGCAAGACAAAAATAGTTAATCTGCTATCTGAGAGCATCGCTAAATTCGATAGAGGATTACGTCTCTGCAACGCTTAATGATATAGCCGCGCGAGCCGATTAATCACTCAGTGTTGTGGTATGGATTATTGATCAAGTGCATGGCAACAAGCGGGAACAGACGCACAAAGTCGACACGTACTGTCGAGAATCAAACCTGCTCAAACGTCAAACACCGCTCTAGACTGCATGCCCGATGAAAGCATGCAGTCGCGCTCTTTCTCACTGGACTATATACGCCGCAGTTGTTGTGCCAGCCTACCGCCCACTGCAACAAATAATGTGACCCTAAAGACGTTCGCAAGCTCCGAGCATGCAGAGGCACAGCAGTTAGCGACTTGATAGCACAGACCGATAAATCTCGGCTCGTTCACCTCATTTTAATTCACAAGTGGAGGTGAATCATGATTGGATTCAAACTGTACAAGGTAGAGGGTGGCCATAAGGTTGTGGGAATTCGCACGTTAACTAAAAAGTAAAGTAAAGTAAATGGATATAGCAGTTCGCAAATAGCTTTGCCACACCGCTACCGAAACTCACGTGCCATATGGGATCACACAGTGCTACCTGCCGCCACTCGGTAGAGGTGACATTCCCGCCTTTACCCCAGCCAATTAAGGCTGGTACTCGATTTAGCGACCCCAAAGGGATGCAAGGCTGAGTTGACCTAGTTGGCTTGGT
>Ga0209782_1002489_pt1 | contig 10289 bp, 5 predicted proteins | sample WorMetmaBAHAMAS1_FD_187390 | JGI IMG/M metagenome (GOLD analysis project Ga0209782, IMG submission 187390) | Marine gutless worms symbiont microbial communities from Max Planck institute for Marine Microbiology, Germany - Inanidrilus... | ecosystem: Host-associated > Annelida > Digestive system >...
CCGTGCGACAGCGCGTACTGTTTAAGACCACTGTCCTCGTGTTCCAATGTCTGGCCGGCCAAGCACCGTCGTACTTGTCAGACGATTGCCAGCCTGTCTCTCACTCCAGACCACGCCGTCTCCGGTCATCTGATTCACTAACGTGCATCGTTCGACGTGCACACAATATGTACGGTGACCGGTGCTTTGCTACTGCAGGGCCGCGGGTGTGAAACTCCTTGCCGATAGAACTGCAACAATGTGACTCTCTTGGGCGATTTAAGCGGTGTCTGAAGACTTTTCTCTTTAGGTCGTGGAACTACGGCACTTTGTGACTTTTTGTAAGATAGCGCCGTATATAAATAGTCTTACTTACTTACTTACTTATGACGACACACCATCATCTCCATTTTCAGTCATTTTTCGCGTGAATCTATGTCAGCCACCTCTCTCTTAAGTCTTCTTCTTCAAACACAACTGCCACAGATGCGGCTTAGTTAATAGCTACAGCCACACCAGAGGAATATCTTCCGTAAACTATAAAACAGCTAAATGTTGCATAACATCATACTATATATGTTTCGTCTCGTCTGTATAGGCTGCAGCTAAAGCTCCAGTGTCAACAAGATGTAGCCTCTCTCATTTACTCAAGAGTGGCTCCTCCGCAGTATGCTTGCTGCTATTGTCGATGTCTTCTGCTAAACACTGTCTTGCGTGATTGGTGGTTGGACAATGTACGACAAAAACAAGCATGAATTTTCAACAGAATAATGTTATCTGACTGTTTTTGTGACAGTCATTAAAGTACATGCTGAACGAAGAATGGTAACAATCACTTCTAACTAGCGAGACGATCGCCTTTCATGTTTTGCAACGGTCTTCACTTGTATAACTAAGACCGCATGACATACATGTATCAGGCATTTACACTGTGAGCTTTGTGAGCCAACACTTCAACATCGTGACTATTTGCTTACTGCGCTTTAGAAATAGTCTTACTAAGATACGACTGTAATCAGCAACATGAGCACTGCTCTATTATATATGTAACTCTAAGGTCCGGTTTTTCCACCACAAATTAATCTCCCGCTAATTTAATCCGGCAGATAATGATCAATTTACTCAGATGTCATTTTTCCACCGGCAGTTCGTCAATTAAATCGTCCATTTGCTGTCCGTTTAGGACGATTTAATTGACTAACTGCCGGTGGAAAACGACATCTGAGTAACTTTCCAACTGTCTCTGTATGGTAGGATACAACTTAAATCAACTGTTAGTATAAACGTCCATGTCATACGTGAAACAACTTTGGAGATGCCTACAGTGCACTCGAGCTGGACAGCTAAATTACACTATAAACTTAAGAGTCACATTGACCTGCACACCCATGCCAGCAGCATATCTGACAACCACATAAACTTGACCCTTGATGTTTTGACAGCATGCCGAGCAACTGTCAGGCACTGTAAGTCTATCAAGTTTGGTGTTGTCAATGTCAATGTCAATCAATTATTTTTTGTGTGGCTTAAATAGCAGAACTGTTACAAAGACCACAGAGGAGTAGTAGCGTCACAGGTGTTGGTAGTTCAAGTCATTTTTCTTTCAGAGTCAACTGGAAGACACACACATATTCACACACGCACGCACGCACGCACACACAAACACACGAAGTCACAGACGCCACTAATAATCCTACCCATGCATTGACTAGAGCAGGACCAGAATGGGTCAGAGATCAACAATCTGTCTGGTCTGCTGCACTGCACAGAATCATTGATATGATATGATCGATATCTGCCTGCATACCACTAAATCCGAACGATGAATATAGTACAGCCGTTTGTATTCGTCCATCCAGACTTCAGCCAGGCGCTTCGAGTTAATGCCATGCGAATCTTTGGCTGCAACGTCACAATGTAGGATATTTCAAAAACAACGTAAACAGAACAACTCTGTACATTGCAAGCCATGAAATGCTGCGCAATATGTCACTTCAAACATGTTCAATCCAACAAACACCCCAAAACATTCACTCGATTAACAGCCAATGCCAGCTAAGATTATGCACTGAACTCTTTATTGACCACATAACCCATCTACATCTAACCTGTTGCTGAAATACATTGCAGCAATGTGAAAACTTTTGTCATAATGTTCTACTTAACTATAGCTTCATATTTCATGAGAGCATTTCTCCATTACTGCTTGCATTGATGTAACTGCATTGTTGCTCTCATGTTTTTGGTGTGTTTTACGTTATGCTTTATTTCTCAGAAGGTATGATCTTACGTTGGTAGAGAAAGTGTACATTACTGTCATCATTATTCCGCGTCTTTTGTAAGGACTATTCAATTAATCTGCGTACTACTTATCTAAACTACACGTGGTTAATTTTGCCACATGCCACCATTACGCTCATTTCACGGTTTTCAATAAATAAGCATAAAGTTTCTAATTATTTCACGGCTACATCAGCTAAATGAATGACCTTACAATTAACATACACAAATTGAAACGAACAACGTTACCAGGGAATGTGTAAGGATGAGCACCGCGGAATATGTGGCCAACACGAGAGCAGGGAAGAAACTCAAGGGAACCGCCACACATCCACGTCTGCAAAATAAAACACACATTAACGGACCCCTGCAACAAGTGCAGTTAACTTGCTGCTTAACTAACCTCCACTTAGAGCCGACTTCACCAATGTGAGTTAACTCTTACCATAGTTTATCGCCACAAAATAACCTCCGTTTAGCGATAAATTGTTTCACCAACGCCAGTTAGCGACTGATTTAAAATTAACGGAAGAATGATGGCCGGTTATCATGCAAATCCGATTTAACTGTCGGTTAGAAATAACCTAAGTTCAGTTGACTGGCGATTTGACCTTCGTTGGTAAAACCGGCCCTTATTTAACCAAAGGCCAAATCCATATCGCTGTGTACTGCTGAACTCTAAACTCGCATGAGTTAACTAATAATGGTTATTTAAACAGTGAAATGCTCATTAACTGGTGACAGAGTAACAAAACTGACACTAACACTACAAATAAACTCTGTTATACTGTAGCTAACCGACAGTTACAGTTAACTCGGTTTATAAAAATTAGATATGTGTAACTTAGTTTTTTTTAGAATTATGTAAGTTTTTCGTGACAGCTTCCCATTACGCCACCAACGACGTCAAAGCACTGAAGCAGGAAACACGAAGCTGCAAACTGCTCTACAGTTAGCCACATCATACTCACCCAAGTTGCATCTCAGCACCTGACCTTTGACCCCTAAAGGCAGAGGCATAACCACCATGGGGAACACGTCCCCCGTGCACCCTACCACGTCCCCCGTAGTCAACTCTGTGGATGTTTGTGTCCCCAACTGCCCGTGAGCTGCACCCTCTGCCCAGTCTGCAGCATGATTCAACCGAATAATGGCAACAGATTTCATTCACAGTGAACAAAGATAGACTACCACTTTAAATGTCGATATGGCGCGGCGCCCTTATTTGATGTCAGTGGCACCCTACATCATTTTCCGTCCCCTTCAAAGCACAAAAACGTGGTCATGCCCCTGCCTAACGGTGCATAAATATTAATCAATAAGTACTAACTGATAACTGGCTTAAAACCGACATAATCTGTTCCAACTAATGGCTGTAACAAATGCAAACAACTGCTTTGCCTCCAACAGCTACTGCATATTCATAATATAATGTGCAACCACGCAATTCCAACAGAAAAAAATGATGTCGTAAGCAAATATACATACACGGAATGATATCTCCAAGTTTTCTCCGCCCCAAACCGCCATACCTGGATCGTAAGCACCAATCTCGTAGAAATACTTGCGATCGACTGCAAAGAGGCCTCCAGCCATAGTCGGAGACCTGCACAACATCAGCACGGCAATCAACATCATCAACATTAAAATATCAGCTTCAATACGGTTGAGCTGTCAAAATATGCCTTGCTGAATATTTCCATACAAATTGCCAGCATACAGCAGGAATATAACAGCAGCCATTACAGTTTCTAATGTCAAAACTCACTGGTCAAAAATCACAAGTTTCTCATCAGTATGTAGACGACTAGGAAACCACATGCCAGACAGTGAAAAAAAGATTGGTGTGACGGGTCTTTTTATGCATAAATCAAGAAATGCATGTGGCTTGCGATTTCAACTTACACCGTGTCCACAAAAAGAGGCCAGTAGCGTTCTCGTCATAACTCTTATATGGTTATTTTGATACTTAATATTTTTTACACATGAATTATGCTGACACTTGCCAACTCAAGAATTAAATTTAACCATCACAGTTGAGTTGCTCTTACTTTGTGATGACGTAGTTATAACGTTGTGTTGATGTTGTTGATAAGAAAATGTCCAACTGAATGGGCTAAGATGGACCACTCGATCAGTCACAGCAATATGCTAGTGGCGTTGCCATCTCACAGCATGTGTTCATGCAGATGGCAGACACTTCAAACACCGCTTATGACTGGCATCAATTGGCCATTGCAGATTAGACTAAACTTTATTTTTTAATGTTGTTGTTTTCTCGACTGACTCGTATGACAAAAATAAAATTTTTGCACAAACGTTACTTGCGAGGTAAAGCAGCAAAATAAAACGAGTGTGGGAAAATTTTATATGGTTGATGTTCTAACAGTGTAGCGCACCGACATGCCAAAATTATAAATGTAGCTTTAAATTTGCCAAAATTATTGTAAAAAATCTACTGGTCTCTTTTCTTTGTGGACACAGTGCGTTATCAAAAGGGAAGGATTTCTCAAGGTCACAGGCAGTCACGCACACTGTAAAAGTGGTATCTCAGAAATCGGGCAAGATAAAGATGTTGTTACAAAACTAACAACAGTTAATAACAGTGGTCTATATACTATCAGTAATTGTGATGAGCTTGATAGCATTTAAACGTCAGTTGCAGACTGCAGCCTTTCAACTTGGATATTAGGTGGATTTTTGCACCAATGGACGAGATTTCGACCGACAAACCATGTCGTGCGATCCCTCTGTCACAGACTGTCATCCTATACAGCAATTAGAGTCATCTGAAAAAATCTGAGAGATGGACGAGCCATACCTGGCTGGGTACGCTTCAGTCTTGCGTGTTTTCTGTTCACGATCTGGAACAGACCGCCATGTGAAGTGAAGACTCCACGTGAAACCACCGACGGCAAGACCGCCCTGTCGCGAGAACTCCAACGTTTTGTCGTTGATTGCATCGATCATCGGACAAATCACGATACTACGATCGGTCCCGATGCGGTGGAGGATCGGCTCCATCCTGTGCAGACAGCCATCCTTGCTGCAAACTGTCAGCCTACACTGTTGTAACCACCCACCATTGACTTGGCAAACTGCCTGTCGGCATAAGCTGAGCCTTAATACATGGTGCGATGTCAATTCCAGTGAGAGAAAAAAAGAGATATAGCACTGGCTAGCATGGCGCGAAATGATCCGCCCGCAAGCAGCACGGCGGCCGCAAGCAGCACGGCGAGCAGCACGGTCGCCGTGCTCCGCAATGGGCGGTAAAGTTGGATCGGAATTTGAAACCTAAATTAGCTATAATGCGCCAATGCACTTCTGTCAGACAGACGGACAGACAGACGGACACTGACATTGTAGCATAAGCGCGAGATGTACTATACATCTCGCGCTAAAAAGAGTAGCAGCCTATGTAACAAATGCACATTCTCGGTTACTCCATTTTTCATTAACTAGTATTGTTTTCTGGCTGGGTCTAGTTTCTGCAAAGAATGTGACATTTAAAAAACAGTAGTTGAGATCCAGCAGTGGTGGCAGTCAAAGTGTGTAGTGACATAATCCACTCTCATATATGTGACGCTAACAGATAAACTGCTATGATAACAACTGATTACTAAACAATAATGGCCAGCTAAAAAAAGTATGATTTCCTCAACATGCCAACTGATGAGTGATACCAGACAACGTTGGCTTCACAGTGTGCGTCTAGAAAAACAAGAACGTCGCCGGATGCAGCATCGGCTCCGGCAAGCCGGGCGCGGATCAGACCGAGTCGCTCAGCTGATCTTACGAGCTTTACAATGTTGTCGGGCCATGATTTCTGTATCGTCTCCTCCAGCTCAGCACCAACGTCGGCTGACACATTCACAACCAGCACTTTCTCAAACAAGAAGCATTTGAAAAATGTTGGGCCCATTCACCACTGCGAGCCGCCTCACGCCCATTCAGCAGATGTCGCTAGCGGTACTGTCATGCGCCGCCTGCGCATCGATGTCGACGACGACAATGACGACGACGACAATGACAACGCGTGACAGAGGGGACCGCTATGGCCCCATGGAATGGGCCCAACTAGGTACTGCACAGTAAAATGATATGCCCTCTGTCGACAGCAGTTCAACGGAGACATGGACAGTGCTGCCACCTAGCAAATGCTTCGGAAGCAATGCTGGTGAGTAGGTAGAGAGGATGGGTTCCAGATAACCACAGTATAACCACGTTCGTAGTCCTCTCTACCTACTCTGGTGACAGCTTCACTGCAATTGAGGCCACTTCTAGTGGCCGTATGGGTATGCCGACCAGTAGGCTCAAATTCCAAATTTCCAACAAGGGATTTTGTTAGTGTACTTCTACAGTAGCCATAGCTGTAAAAAGCACTGTTTTGTGGCATGGGACAGACAGATGGACAGATCACAGCACTGCATTATGCTTCCCTACTGTAGGGTGGGGCATAATAATTCAGACAAAACACAATCTATAGCATAATAACAGGATAAGAAGCTTGGCTACTGCAAACACATAGTGCATTAGCAGCATTACCAAGACCAGATTATCGTCCAAGACAGAAAAGCCACAACCCGAAATTGGATCAAGAAAAGTTTGCAATACGCACAATTCATCAGAATGGTATCACTTTATAAATAACAGATCACTCTCAATTATCAAACTGTAGTAATAATGTATACTATCCACTACTATTCCAAGACATTAGCAAATGTTTAGCATACATGACTGGCTGTGAACAGGGCATAATGTGACTAAAGTTGGATATGACTTGCATAATATCTTATTCATCTGTAAACACAGCCGGAGTCACTGAATCAAGTACTGGCTGTAATTGGCTGGGGTAAAGGTGGAAATGCAACCTTTGCCGGGTGGCAGGTAACATAGCATGATCCCATATGGCATGAGTTCCCGTAGTGGTGAGACTAGCTGCATAACTGCTTTCTAGAAAGTACTGTATTTTTGGGACAGAAATTTAGGAAAGTTAAATATAAACAGTCATGCGTTTATATTTAGCATATTTTATATTTCGGTGGCAGTAATCTCTGAAATGGTGGAAGTTACCCGTTAGATCACTATAGATCACTAATGGGAAATCGCATTTAGCGAATTGAATGATTCTGTATTAATCAGTCATAAAAATTCTATAGCGTAGATTATGGAGTGGACGTCTAAACTATTGACTACAATCTTAAAAACAAATAAATTTACGTCGATCACTGGCATCATCAAGCAGCACAATTTCATAGAGATACTCAGGTGGAGTCCGGTTAACGACGCTGTGTATTGTACGTAGGATGGCTGACGGTGCCTCATTGCAGAATACTATCACAACACTGGCAGTTGGCAGCTGCTTTGGATATTCAATGCTCTTACAACTACAAACACAAGAACATCAGCTCGGCTGCAGAATTTCTGCATGTCAAAATGGCCTTCCTAATGCTCACTTGGCACCTACCTCTCTAAGTGTCATCTGTTCTCCATCTAGTGACTTCAAAGACAGCGGGATTTAGGTGTGCTGAGACTGTTTTTTAAACTGCAACTGCATCTTAATTGAACATATGTATAGTGTAACAAACACTATAATATAACAAGAACTGAGATTCACAGTCAGTTGTCGCTATCAGCTCATGTTGCCACACTGCGTCATTTGGGCTACTATTAACTTCAACAATTGTGTCCTGACATTCGACTGTTAACAGGGAATGTTAGAAAGACTTATGTCTAGGCAATCATCACATGCCATCTTGACTACTGTAATTCACTGCCATATGGCATATCCAACAATCTGATGCAAAAGTTACAATCCGTATAAAACATTAAGAACACTGCAGAACATCTAGTAACAGGAACTCGGCATTGCTAACATATTGCTCTAGTCGTAAAACTGCACTGGCTTCCTATTCATCATGCATGGTGTGGTGCTCCAGTCACTGGCTCTACAAACACGTGACTTATCTAGCATCTGACATTCAGCTTACTATGAACACTGGCTGCCCTCAGCTTCGGTCTGCATCTGAGAGGATATTTGAAGTTACAAGCATACACAAACAGATTCAGTGACAGAAGTTTCTCTGCTACTGGTTCTCAAGTGTAACACCTTGCCATCATATCTGCGGCAGGACATGATTTACAGACATTTCAAGCAAGCATTGAAGGGACATATGTTTAGGCTGTAGTCAATCACAATGCATTGTGACTAATTTGTTTACATGCACCTTATGCAGCTTACTTACTTACAGCTGCTCACAAAAAAGCATCCAATAAACATAACATTTTACACTTATTTTATACACAACACAAAATTATTCTATCTATAACATTAAAGTTGCAAGCCAGTAATAGAGATTTGGCATTAACATACTCCGGATGTCGATTGTCACGAATCCGCCGATCCAAAGCCACTTTATTGCTGGCAATAACATTGAATGTTTCCTTTTTAAACAGTTTGTCTGCTTCCGCCTGCTCTTCTGCAGTCAGGTGCACAGGTGAACCATCCTCACCTGGGCCCTGTATAGACGGAGAACGAGCAAGTGCCTTCTTATACCTTGCACGGCGATATTCCACTACCTGCAAACAAACCATCAAATACTGGTAGAACAAAATGGAACATTATGGCCCACTCACCACCATGATTGGCTGTTTTAATGGCCTATTTATAGTATTGTGACGATTCTGGCAGTACAACTGATTTTTCCATTGTTTGCTTAAATATCACGAAATTGATTTGATTTCATTTTTTTGTAAACCTGTACTGAGGCAAAATATGACTCCACACGAATGTAGAAACACGTCGTGCAGTAGGTCTATAACAAAATCGTTATTAGGTGTTTGCAATCAACCAAAAGTGTGAAACACAAGAGCATCAATGCATTACAATCAAAACTTCACAAAATTAACTACAAACCATAAAAATAATAATAACTATAATTTTTACCTGTTCCCAAGTCTTGAAGCCTTCAGGCAGCTGTTTCTCAAGCATATGATCATGAATTGGATGCTCGTCAATGTCATAGTCATAATCGTATTTCTCCACGCGGCTCTGATTGGAATACAGGAAGTACAGTGCAATCACATAAATGTAGAAGAGAAGGAAGCCAATCAGTATCCAAGACGACCACTTGAAACAGACGCGAACTATAAGACGCTGATACATGATGACGTGCCGTTAAGCACCAACTCCGAACACCAGTTTCGAACGGGATGCCCAAGGACGAACTCACGCGAAACGAAACGAAGTCTGGACACGCCCACTTTCAGATATATGCAAAATCCCTACCGCATACTGAAATGCTAATGACAACACTTTACATACAAAATGCATACAGAGAAACCGTTCGTTGGTCTAATTATTCCATTATATACAAAAAGCATCGTTTAAAAGCTAATACAAAACATGCAACTGTAATTTCACCGCTTCATAAAACAGATTTTACACGTTGACAACAAACCGCGAATATTTAATCCAAGTAATACAGTTCGTACCAGTGATGGGGTTTTCTACGGAAATGCGTTACCGATCGGTACCGATCTTACAATAAATACCGATATTTTGTTATACGAGTGCGTCCAAATAGTCTACAGTTATAAAAGTATCTAAAGTTTATTTAGCACAATTTAGTTACCGGTAACGTTTACCGTAGTTATTATATCAAAACTTTACCGTGTATACCGAACATTGAAATAAAAGGGCTGTAGGCTAAGCACAGCGTGGACTCTCTAATGCAAAAGGTGTAAAGGTAATGGTTGAAACTTGAATGGGTGGATATTAAACCCCAAATAATGGAAAGTCCATCAAAGTTGCACTTTATGGTCCTCCACAATAGGATGCAGCAATCAATATGAAATTTGAAGACCACGTCGAACGGGGTGCGACCGTGCGAGCGTGCATGTGCATACAAAAAAATATAAGCTTATGCCGATATCCTGTCGGTTTTCAGCAACTCGACGATACCCAAGATCCCTAATTTTTGATCGACGAGCCCGACACGCCGGACTTGTTGCAGACAAGTCGCTATAGC
>Ga0209782_1002490_pt1 | contig 10289 bp, 11 predicted proteins | sample WorMetmaBAHAMAS1_FD_187390 | JGI IMG/M metagenome (GOLD analysis project Ga0209782, IMG submission 187390) | Marine gutless worms symbiont microbial communities from Max Planck institute for Marine Microbiology, Germany - Inanidrilus... | ecosystem: Host-associated > Annelida > Digestive system...
ATGTACATCTGCTAAAGCTCAAAAATATAAAACAGGAGAATGACAGCTGACATTGACAACAGTTGAGTTCTAACCTGTGTTTCCCGGTAACCCGGCAATACCAGTAAATCCATGTTCACCATCAGGTCCAGCAGTTCCCATTGAGCCAGAAGGACCAGTGGAACCAACTGGGCCTGGCATACCGGTTGCTCCAGCAGGTCCAGCACTGCCAGTTTCTCCAGTTATTCCGGCAGTGCCGGGACTTCCAGTAGCACCAACACTTCCTACATCACATACCACAGAGCACAGATGTTCTTGTCATCCAGTAACTTACATGTAGAACACTAGTGAAGAAGCTAAACATAACACAAAAAGCAAAATACACCAATAGAATGAAAGACCCTAAAACAAATGTAAACATCATAGAACTAAAGCAAGGATCAAGCTAATTTTAGAGCCTCACTACCTGCACAGGACTTTCACAGACAGTCCACCAGCTACATAACCAAAATATAAGTAACCCGAAAGTCATGGTGATATCAATATGCCTCGTACTCAAGCAACCACATTCCACAGTAATTTTTCCGAATTGATACATTTTTAGATTTCTTGCTTATCTCACAGCTGACTGGTGCAATATATATAATATCATTGTCAAGGGAAGAGAAAAGTGGCTAAATGATCAATCAGTCGTATGCATATTACTTGGAGTCCATTTCCTTCAGTCAGTATCATCAGTTTTTTTAGTCATTTTCTTTCATCCAAGTAAAATGCATCCAAGTTACTAATCTAATTCAACTCATCTTGAAATGGCACAAACAGCAACTTACAGCACCCCACAGTCTTGTAACCCTATAAATAGATACATAAGTGGGCATGGTTAAATATCATTGTATACAATCATTGTAAGTTGGTATCAATGAGTCACATATGTCACAATGACAAGTATGACAGCATACCTGGCTGTCCAGTGTTTCCAGTAGGTCCAGTGTGACCTTGCGATCCTGTGTCACCCGGTGGTCCCGAATCTCCAGATGGCCCAGGCATTCCTATCCCTCCAGGATCACCCTGAGGCCCTGGTGAACCAGTGAATCCGTCACTGCCCGGTAATCCTGAGAATCCGGTGGCACCTTGAGCACCTTCTGGACCAGGCTGTCCTGTATCACCAGCTGGACCCTGAGATCCAGAAGCTCCTTGTGGACCGATGGGACCCGCTGATCCAGTTTGACCTGCTTCGCCAGGCTGACCTGCCTCTCCAGTGAATCCCATAATTCCAGGTAGACCATTCGCCCCATCAGCACCTACGAACATATGAACATCAGACAGAAGTGGATATGTGCTAAATTTCATTTGTAACCGATAGCTGAACCGCATGTCTTACAACAGCAAGAAGCTCAGGTGTCACAAGAGAAAAAGAGTCCACACAAGATGCCAAATAGTTCTAATTAAATTTCACAATGCTACTTCAGAAATACCCAATAATGATAGTCTGTGAACTGCTGCCTACAATCTGTGATAGTGACAGTCAAATGCTGTAAACGAAGTCAATCCTTCGGCATTATAAACAACTCGTGAAGTTGTGACCATAGATGACAACACATTTGGTAATACGAAAAGCATAAAATGGCAAAATCTAGAGACTGTGTGGTATCTTTATCAAGGAAATGGAATAATGGAAGAAATGCCCTTTTTAGAAACAAAAATATTATTATTATTATTTTATACTAACTAACAAGCAAATACACAAAATAAAAGAATACTAAATTTCTTCCATGATGAAATAATTTTATTTTGATTTAAAAATTTTATTTCCTCCATATGACCATGGCCTAATGTGCAATTACAACTGATGCAACATACAAATATACTCAAGTATTACAGAACTATGATAACTATGATAATGAGGTTGTGCTGAGTCAAAAGTGGTGAGAACAGTAAGTGTAAAACAACCACCTTTGGGTCCTTTAGCGCCAGTCTCTCCCTGTGGTCCCTCAACGCCTGTTGCACCTTCAGCACCTGTACTGCCTTGAGCTCCAATTGATCCTTGTGGCCCAGCCGTGCCACGAGCACCAACTGCTCCATCAACTCCGTCGGGACCAACTGGACCGATCTCACCAACAATCCCCGTGTCACCAACCGATCCAGCTTGCCCAGCTGGTCCCTCCGGACCTATCAGCCCAGTGAATCCAGTTGCGCCAGGGGATCCATCAACACCAGGATCACCAGTATCACCCGTAAAACCAGTTGCTCCCATCTCACCGACAAATCCCGGTGGTCCTCTACTTCCAACAAGTCCAGACTGGCCCGTGAACCCAACTATGCCACCAGTACCTGGCTCACCTGCTGGACCAAGATCACCTTTACGACCCTGCGCACCTATAAGACCCTTCGCTCCCATTGGCCCCTGTTCACCTGTGTTGCCGGCATCACCAGCTAGTCCTGCAGCACAGAGAGACAGACAGACATGGATGTACAGATACATATTGTGCTCCACAGTTCAATTTATCTCAGTCAAAAGGGTATCATTATAATGTGATATGACAAAGTTTCGTTGTTGTTGTTGTTGTTGTTGTTTGCATGTGACATTTATGAGCCAAGTGACATCAGCCACTGAACAGCAACATCATCAGCTAAGTAAAGCCACTGCAAGCCAAACTTGCCGATAATGTGAAACATCATCTGTCATTAGTACTGCAAGACCTCACTCTTTGTGACAGCATATGCAGTGACCTTGTTTGTCGAAGAAATGACACAGTAATACTCACAAACTGTCTACTTGAGGTACTGGCGAAAGACAGCCAACACAGAGGCAATAGCTCCCATTCTTTACGAGTCACTTGGTGGACTGAGAAAGGATGATTTTCCTTGGTTGGGACAATGGCTGGACACTCAGCCTGTATAAGATCTGTGTCTTATCCACAAAGGGTCTCCTCTGGAATTCAAAAGAGGAAGACTACCATGGGGAACTGGCTAATCCAGGTAATTGAAAGTTGGCTCAATACCGATTATGGCCCACTGATTCTGGCTCAATCAGGGTTTCCCGATCCCGACTAAGCCAGAATTTGAGTTGAGTCAGAATTTGTATCTACTGAGGTTGCTAAAACCAAGTAGGGGCTACATAAGACTTCGAAACTCTGACAATCACATAATTACTATTTTCACTAATCTTATCACAGATGATCTTGTATAGAAGTTATTGCAATGGCCACAAATCAGCAGACTAAACTATTTCCAATCAGCAAACCTTGTGGGCCAGTGGCTCCAGGCAGTCCATCTGCACCAGTTGCTCCTGGCTCTCCAGTGAATCCAGATGCTCCAGGTAATCCGGTAAACCCGGCGGCACCAGTGGCACCGGCTGCACCTTGAGGACCTCTATCACCGGTTGATCCAGATGGCCCAGTCGACCCTAGCAACAAATATTGACACTCAATGTGCTAATGTAACACTAATATGAACCAAACCAACAGGATATGTAACTGAGCTGTGTAAACCTCAAGCACAACTACTCAACTCAACTCAACTCAACAGGAAAACACGGACGCAGGTGTCAAAACCTCTATGTTCGTATCAATATTATAAAGCAAATTATAAAAACAATATTGCTTTATAATTTCCTCAGATCAGTTTCCAATACCAGTCAGATCGGTGGTAAAATCAAACTTAACTGCTTGGTGCGACCAAAACTTACCTAATCGTGCTTTAAATGCATTAACCATGCTTACGTTTACAACAGAATTTGGCAAGCTATTCCAAATATTTACAACACGTGCAAATGTTTCCGTAAATCATAATGCAATGCATGGTTAAGAAGTTTATAACTATTGCCTCTAGTGTTAGCCCTGGTGTTGAACAGAAGATGAGGTGATACTGTTACATCATATATGTTGTGTATTATTTTAAAAACCTCAATCATATCACCTCACAATCGTCTATATTTTAAGTAGGAAGGTTTAAGTGAAATAATCTATCCCTATAAGGTTTATTTTTCAGTTTAATAATGAGTTTAGTTGCCCTCTTTTGAATTTTTTCTATTTCTGTAATATCGCCTTGTTTAAACGGGCACCAGACTGAATTTGCAAATTCAACTTGAGGATGGAAGATAGATTTATAAAGTAATATAAAAGTGGTCTCATCCATATAGATGAAATTTCTTTTGATAATACCTAATACACTGTAAGCTTTATTAATTTTTCTGAGATATGATCCCTAAATGTGAGATTACTATCGAAATGTACTCCTAAATCAACCACAGAATTTACTTTTTCAAGAGAGAATACCTGATTTTTGTCAACAATATGATAACTGGTGTTTATCGGTAGTTTTAAACAGTAAGAAACAGATTTACATTTATCAAATAGGTGGCAACCTGTTTCATTTTTTTCTAAAAAATATGTAATCACTGCCAAACTGGTTAAAATTGGACACCATAAGATGACTAGCATCAAAAAATATGCACATACTTTGCATAATGTTGCGCAGTAAATATGTTAGTTCAACATAATTGTATCAGTTAAAATCATTCTAAAGATCGTCAGAGAGTGACTCAACTGAAATCAAACAAGCTGCTGCTGAGATACCTTCCATTCCAGTAGCGCCGAGAGATCCAGGCAATCCTGTAGCTCCAGTGAATCCTACTGACCCAGACGCACCGACATCGCCCTTACTACCAGGCATTCCACTGGCTCCAATTGTTCCAGTATCACCAATCGCACCAGCTGGACCTGTCGCTCCCACAGCACCCTCGACGCCATCCGATCCAGGCTCGCCAGTATCTCCAACTGGTCCTTGAAGTCCTGGGCTACCTGAATCACCTAGCGATCCTGGCTCACCTGTGCCACCCAGAGTGCCGAGAGAACCTGTAAAGCCCGGAAGACCAGTGGAGCCTGTGGCACCCATACGACCATCAGGACCACTGAGACCTGTCCATCCACTTGGGCCAGTGGCACCAGTCGCACCACTGGGACCAGGCATACCGGTGAAACCTACACATATACAGAGAGATAAAATCTAACAGAAACAGAGGACCACCACTCTGATATATTCTCAACCGAAACAACAACTAAAATGAAAATTCAGTAAAAGTTTCATCAGGTTAGTAACGAAAATAAGTAAAATATTAAATATGGAGAGCATCATAGGAGCATTCACAAGAGTAGAAAAGACCAGGTCCACAAGCATTTGCAACAGATCAGCAATCACAGATTATATGTGTCTACTGATGATTACTTGATAGTTTGGGACAATGTGAAGGTGACTGATCGGGAATCAGATAGGTTTGGTAGATAAATAAGAAAAGCTAAATGTAGCGCTATCTACACTGCCTTCAAAAACTGAAATAAATTTACTTTTTCAAAGTTCGACATTACTATCAAACATCCACTGAGGGCTACAGCACCAACATCACCATTATGACCTCAGTACCAGCACACAGACACAGCAACCATGTATACACAGTAGTTCAAGACATAAGACATTAATATTGGCAGATGCTTGGGACACAGCTAACCACTGACCATTGAATCCTTTTGGTCCTTTTCCACCAGTGTCTCCAGATGCTCCAGGCTGTCCTGTAAACCCATCCGGTCCTTGCGGTCCTGTGTCTCCTTGGTCGCCCATCGGACCTGCTGGTCCACTACTTCCAGTGAATCCAGTCGCTCCAGTTGCTCCAGTTGCACCAGGTGGGCCGGTGGATCCGCCGGCACCGGCAGGACCACTAGCACCAGTGCTACCTACAGACCGGCCATCATCAGCTTTCATTAGCACAGTGCAGTCAGCTAACAATCAAAACACTGGTCTACTGAGAATCAGTTTTATCACAACTACTGGAAAAACTGCCTTGATGGAGAACTGAGAGCCTACTGATTGAATTAGCTTGACAACATGTGCTGGACTCAATATTTTGCTCGTTTGAAAAAGCCTATTCACACCCCAAAATTGGTGGTTTTTGGAGATTCGACCCCTGTGACTTTGCTCTATAATCTCGAAATTCACGAACCACAAACATGAATATATCAAGGTTAAAGGTCAATTGATTCAAAAGATAGACTGTAAAAAACAAATGGACAACCAGATGGACATAACAGATCACATATACCTCTTCATAACTGCCTTTTTAACTAGTAACCTCATACACTGCCAAGTTTTCCCTGTGATACAACTTTCATTACATAGAAGTAATAACATTTTTCGACAAACATTCCACCATTTCCTAGCACCTTTTCCTGCCTCCAGTCTTTCCTGCACTCTTTTTCCAAACACTATTGCCACATTTAAAGACTCCTTTTATCGGTTATGGGACCACGGCGATTTGTGATTTTTGTTAGATAGCACCAGTTAGAAATACTCTTATTTACTTACTTTTTACTTATGTCTACATCAGAATACAAAGCACAGATCTCGTCAGTACCAAAAGTTTAGTCTGCAGTGCTTTACTTTTCACTAGCTTTTCTAGTGTAGTCACTCGACAGAACTGTAGATAGACAGTGGCATACAAACAAATACTAACCAACAGCCCCAGAAGCTCCAATTTCTCCAGGCTCTCCAAGAGAACCACCTGGGCCTGGCAGTCCGGTAGCACCAGCAATCCCAGTAAATCCAGTAGATCCTTCAGGTCCAGCATCTCCGGTGTCACCCATAGGTCCAGGACTACCACTAGTTCCGGTGCCACCTTGAGGTCCTTGCCCACCAGTTTCTCCGACCAGTCCTGGTAAACCACTAGATCCTGCTGGTCCAGTTGATCCGACTAGTCCGGCAACACCAGGTTCACCTGTGCCACCAACTGGTCCTGTGTCGCCTGGTAATCCCTTCACACCAGTAGCACCCGGCAGCCCTTGATCTCCGGTCTCACCCACAACCCCGGTAACTCCACGAGCTCCAACTGGTCCAGTAGCACCAGTATCACCTTGCGGTCCGGGCGGACCTGTGCCACCGGTCAGACCAGATCGACCGACCACTCCAGTTGCTCCAACAGGTCCTTGTGGACCACTGGAGCCGGTGTCACCAATGACTCCTTGACCACCAGGACTACCATCTGGACCTGACAGACCTTCCGCTCCTATGCATACAGACACACGCATACAGTCAGTTGATCAAGCAGCCAAATGGGATCCACTATTGATGTTTACAAGCACTTTAGTTTGTTTATTCATGTGTGCAGTCACTCGAACTGAATTAGATCAAACTAGAACAACATGGAAATGTCCCACTGTGATGGCCACCTATTCATTGTCACTGCTGCTGACTACTGGCACCATCAGGCATATACAGTTGAATTACTGATGTGATGAATCTCTGAGCTCTAGTTTGGCTTATTTACCGATGCAACACATATTGACAATAACTGAGATGATAATTGTTTGCATGTCCCTGGAGTTCTAGTTGAATAAACCAGAAATGAAACGCAACATTCCCCTTCATACTTTGTAGAATGTGCAATATAATGATTGTGATGAAGTATGTGACTTACAGCATGCTGACATTTAGTAATTATGGTAAGTCGGTCCATTTATTATTTCAACAGCATGCAGCAACAGCATTATTTGATTCATAGTTAACATAGTTTCATAGATTCTTAAGACAACTACAGGAGGTGGCTCCAAATTTGTGTCACCCAGCAACCCAAAGATGTCTCCAGCCCAGGTATGCAAGTGTAAAATACAACTACTTTCAGAGGACACTGTATAAGAGTTTGTTTAGTTCACAGCAACAACAATGATAATGGTGACTGATCAGGCATTACGATGTGATGAACTGCAGCGAAGCTACAATAGCACTTGCCAGACTTTTTGTGGTCGACGTGCATTGTATCATCTGTCATTCTCATGTCACAACTGACTTGCATTAGCAGTCTATACAAATTCTATACAAATTATGACAATTTGACAATTACAATGAATAGTATCATTGTGACAAGCTCTTGATGCTGTCAGTATCATCAGCATAGCATTGTCATCATAATGGCATAGCTGCCCAGATCTAGGGGTCCGAACCCCCTCCCCCCGAGCTACAAGCAGAGTGATCTACAAGATTTTGACAAACCCAATAAGCAAATACTGAAGTAGCGGGTACCCCCCCCCCCATAAATGCAGTGGTTTACTGCTTGAGTCATGGTGAAATGTATGCAGTCTGTTTTGGGACCCTCTATACAAAAATATCCCTGGTCATCATCATCATCATCATCAACAACTGCAGTGCAGTTAACAATGAAAGTCATAATGTCAGTCAAATGCCATCAGCTAATGTTGACATTCACATACCTGTGCTGCCGGTACTGCCAGTGCTGCCTGTAGCACCAGCTATACCAGGAATACCAGTAAATCCTGTAGAACCACCAGTTCCACTCAGTCCCGGCATGCCAGTTGCACCGGCTGGACCTTTATCTCCAGGTAATCCAGTTGCTCCGGCGAGACCCTTAAGTCCCGGCTGTCCAGTAGCTCCAGCAATCCCTGGACTACCAGATGAGCCGACTGGACCTTGGACTCCAGTGGCACCGGGTAATCCAGACTGGCCAGTGTCACCAGCAGGACCAATTACACCGGTGTTGCCAACTGCACCTTTCGGTCCGGTGCTTCCCTGTATGCCAGGTTGGCCAGGTGCTCCAGGTTCACCTGTACTACCGTACTCGCCACGTAACCCAACGGCACCTGTTGGACCTCGCGGACCAGTGGCGCCAGTCTCACCAGCTGGTCCGGTAAATCCAGTGACTCCAACAACACCAGTTGGACCTCGTGGTCCGGTAAATCCTGTAGCACCGACTGATCCGCGTCCACCTGAGTCGCCAACTGGACCGGTAGCACCAGGTACGCCACTTGATCCCGAGTCTCCGACTACACCTGGCAGTCCTGTATCATAACAACACATGCCACTCCTGTAGCTATTTACCACATTACTGCTACTGCTGCTGCTACATCTAATACTAGGAATAACAAATTGCTACTCTGATGGTAGTGACAGCCTTAAACTCAATCTCAAATCAAATGTGAACAAAAATCTGTGCAGTGACGTGAAAAAAACTTCAGAGTTGTTTTTGTGCTTTTCATCAAGAAATCAAGCTATACAGCACAGAATACGAACCTAAGTCTCCCTTGAGGCCCGGCAGTCCATTGACGCCCGGCTCTCCTGTCGCACCAGCTGATCCTGTATCTCCAATGCTACCAGTGCCACCCGTAAAGCCTTGCTCACCCGTTGGACCAACAGGCCCCGTAATTCCAGCGATGCCCGTAGGCCCAGTCTCACCCGTTATCCCCGCTAGCCCAGGTATTCCGGTAGACCCGATGCTCCCTGGCTGTCCGCTTGCTCCCGTATCACCGGCAATACCCGTTGCACCGATAACTCCAGTCTGTCCTTTAGGGCCTGTCACTCCCATCAGTCCACTGGCGCCGGTAGATCCGGTAGCTCCAGTAGCACCGGTCAGTCCGACTCGACCAGAATCGCCGATAGATCCAGTCAGGCCTTGCTCACCCGGCATGCCTGTCATGCCTATCACATGCACAGTTGCACACACACACACACAAACATAAGACAACCACAAATCATCATCATGTGCTTAGACTCACTGCTTTTGTGGACTTTCACGCCTTGCCGAGCTTATCGGCTTTTTGTCTTCGGTTCTCTTTCACAAACTAAATCAATTTAATCCACATTATAGACTGAGATGGCTATCAGTTATCACTAATGTTGACAGTTCACAGAATATTGGGAGTTTCTAATGTGATCTATTTTTTGCAATGACAACAGACTAAACGAATTCGGCAGATTTATTGCAATTCATCAAACATGTACTGCTACGCATCCAGTCAATCAATCAATAAATTAATCAAAAAATTTAGAGTGGTCCAAGTAATATAAATCACATCAGGAACCACCGTCGATGATGTAAGGGCTATCGGTCCAGTATAATGTCAGGGAAGGAAAGAGAGAACAGATAGGTTTTCAGTCACTGGCGGAAAGTAGACAGAGTAGGAGCTGAAGTCACAGTGTCATGCATGTATAAATGCAGTACTAGCACGTAATACAACTGAGATGCCTTACAGGAGGCTGTTACAATGATGTTAAGTACTAAGATGTCTATCTAAGGTCAGTGATAACACAATCTGTTCACAAGATCAACCATGCGAACTGTTAACTGAGTTGCTAATCAACAATAAATGTAGATAGATAGATAGATAGATAGATAGATAAAATAATTTATATAGCGCCTATTATTCAAAGGAGTCACTAGGCGCTTCAGTCGCCAAAAAGATGAGTTTTCAGAGATCGTCTAAAAGAAGGAAAGGAGAGTCCCGGCCGCCGTAGTCCGAGTGGAAGGTCGT
>Ga0209782_1002491_pt1 | contig 10288 bp, 2 predicted proteins | sample WorMetmaBAHAMAS1_FD_187390 | JGI IMG/M metagenome (GOLD analysis project Ga0209782, IMG submission 187390) | Marine gutless worms symbiont microbial communities from Max Planck institute for Marine Microbiology, Germany - Inanidrilus... | ecosystem: Host-associated > Annelida > Digestive system >...
TACAAACATATGTGCCATTTTAAATAATTATATGATTTTTTTACTCTGTTTTCCTGAAAAGTAACAAAAATTTACACATTACTTTTACTTCAACAGTCAACAACAATGGAACTAAGAATTGGTTATTTACACAATTACCTCCTCATGCTTTCGTTAAGTCATTATGGCACTAAAATATGCATAGCAAACTAGTGTATTCTATATGAGAAACTGCACTGTAGTACCAGGATAGCGATAGGTAATTATCTGTTGCTCGGTGTGATAATGGTACAGTTAGTTATCTACTCCACAACAGACAACATTGCTACATTGACAGCATCAACAGTCCTACAGCATGACATGTCAGATAAGGCACTGCAGCATGGTCGTAAGCAGTTCAAGTCTTCTGTTCACAATGAATGACACAACTTGATACTGAGCAATTATGACTACATTCACCTCTTACTACGTTCACAATCCTACACAGAAATTTCTCGTGCAACTGGTCAACTGATATTTGTAGTTATCATGGTATTAATGGGTAAAATAACAATATTTTTCATGTATAATACAAAAAGTGACTAGAGTGCAATTCTAGCATAAACTGACATATAGGAACATGACTGCATATAATCACAGATCTAGATAACCATATACTAGATTACAGCTTCTGTAATAATGGTGCATTTCATGTAGATTGTGTAGTAACTGATTATAAATATTTCATTACTAATTCATTTTAGCTGAAAAGTTCTGCAAAACAAACAATTCTTACTAAGATAATAAATTTAACAAAAACTACCCGAGCCACCTAGTTCTACTCATTTGCTTACACGGACATGATCGATTGATAGAGTTAAGGTTTAACATCTCATTCGACACTAAACAGGTCATACTAAGAAGCTCTTCCTAGCCAATCTCTTGGCTAACACTGAGAAAATCAAAATTAAAGCCAGGAGAAAAAGCCATAAAAACCTAGGCTACCACAAAACTAAAGCAATAACTACTAAATCAACAAAATACAAATCATCAAACACCACAACCACATAAAATGAACCAAGACAAAATATGGTCCACGTTTAGTTGCCTTTTACAACATACAGCCTGGAAACAGAGCGAGGCTATTTTCACAAGAAAAGATAAAGGAGAAGTAAATAAGAAAGAAAAATATAATCAAGAGAAAAAGGAAGCAAGTTACAAGAATCAAAGAACGCAAGTGATAAAAAAAACAAATACACAAACAATCTATATAGCACCATAATCTACAATGTCTTCTAGGGCGCATTAGGCCTTGGCACCCGCATGGGGTACATAGGCATCAAAGGTGTACAATAACCAGACAGATGTAGTGACTGGAAATGATACCAAGTCATACGACAAAAATTATTTCATATCACATATCAGTCTCTGTATAGTCGTCATTCAACAAGGCAACATCCGCAATCAACTGATGCACCTTACAATGACGATGCACATATTTCTTGTTTGCGTCTCTGCGGCAGCGGCTGAGGCTGGATGTTACTTGGACCGAGCATCATGAAAGTGTAGTGTTGACAGTCTCAAGTGCTAGCGTGGCAGTACGTACCACAGCAGTACAATGATACACGTTCCAGCCACTAGACTAACAATGATGGCATCACGTCGCTTACGCAGGTTGATCTTCTGCATTAAACTATTAACAACTGGAAAACGATCTGACAAATTCAAGTCAAGCTGCCAAACTGCAAACTACAACATATCAAGCACCAAACAAGTAACATCATGCTACAAAAAGACGCCTGTAAACACTGTGCATTCATCGGTTGGGTGGCCAGTAGTAATGGGTAATTGCCTTCACTGGCAGCCCACCATTGCAGTAACTTGTGCATAGATATTTGTTGATGTACTTGGTTAGCAAACTTTTTATCAGTGACCCTGTAACGCAGATGTTTCTGCAGTATGTTAACTAAAACACTGGCTAGACTGAGGTAAAGTTTAACATGCCATTCGGCACAAAATAGATCATTTTGGAGCTGCTCTTCCCAGCCAATCCCTTCGCTGGCACAGTACTAAGGAACATTGGGTATATGCACTTTCTGATGCCACCAAGACGCCCACAGTTCACACAAGGACACTCAGTGTGCCAGGTGTGAGCACAACAATCCTTCTTTTCTTTTTTCAGGCACTCAAACTCACATAACTACCCCAAAAAATCTTCAGAAAATATCAGTGCTGAGCATTATTATTTATTGTCCATCTCACAGTGAGTTAGCAATGTGCATAATCATGAGCTAATAAGCATGTCAATTCCTGGTAGTGATAAATAATGTCATGAGTTCACTGTCCCTCCGCTAGTTCACTTCTGTCTGCGACTGATGTAATCCCCACTACCTCACTGTGGCCACTCCCTCACTGAGTACATCCACAGCTCTGTATAACTGAGTAAATGCTACACGTCAAATTCTAGAATCTACATTAACTCAACTCCAGCAGCCGTTATCAAAAAAAGGCCAGCCGTCAATGCGGATTAAATGCAGTGCTGCTACAGTCTACTCACTGATACAATATAAAGCAATAACTAGGCATACCATGAAGCCATGAGATCATAACCATGGCATAATGATGACGATGATAGAATGTATTAAGACACTGAAATGAAAACGTACTAGATTAACAAATTCAGATGTCCACATGCTACTAACTCCCTCCCCTCTCCTGTCTTCTATTTCTGTCTTAACCAGTCTCCCTTTGTGCATATGTCATTTACGAATATTTTCTTTGTAGCTTGTACTTTGCTGCATGAAATTTATTAGCATCACCCTTTATCACACACACAGCCATTTTATGGCCCTTTGTCTGGGACTACCTGGGTGGGCCGGTACCAGAAGAGACATTCACTCACTCACACCTGAAATGTGTTGGGAGAGTCTGTCATCATTCTGGATTTTATGAGGCATGGGGAAGATAACAGAGGCAGGTGCGCTCACAATCCAGCTGGACGCCACCTCATCCGGACCATCGATGCCCCCACCTCCATCATCCCCCAATTTTACACTGGATGCCCTTCCTGCTGCAACTCTCCCAATTTATCCTGGATTGCATACCTAAAGGCTTGGTTAGCATCATCTATTATCAACGCTCACTAATCATGACTTGCAGCAATGAAATGTGTAATTTTACCAATATTAGTCACTGGCCTAACTGCCACATCATGGATTGTCTAGAATGCCTACATTGTGCATACATTTACATATGACAGACCAAGAGCTAAAACTGCATGACATGGACCATTATGAGACTGCTACTGTACGTAACTTAAGATATTAATAGCAAACTCATTACCCATCACTGGCCAGTGATCTTAACACTTTTCAAAGCATCCTACCAACCCTGAACCTACAGGATCGTAACATTCTGTGGCAGAAAACTAATGTAATAATTCACTGTAGTCAACTAGTTATCCACAGCTCTACAAACAACTCTAGTGTAAGCACTCCCATTGAACAACGTGTGCAGGATACTGGCTAACGCTGTAACTTTATCCGTCACACTGTACAAGACGCTCTTCTGAGTCGTCAGATTGTCTCGTGTAGCCAACGCAATCCTACATAGCCACAGACACTCTCAGGCTCACACAACTGATTCTTAAACAAACTCAGCCTTCCACACACTACCAGATATTTAGAATCCGGTTTCAATACTGGTACATTTACTTCAAACTATTACTTGTCAGTCAACTACTAGCTTCCAGCAGACGACACAACTGCTGCATTATCATATGTAGCAAACTCTAATATAAAGAGAGCCAAACTTACCCGATCTGTTCATCAACCAGCCGATCAGAGCTAAAACACAATCACCAAAATAAAATTTCTACAACTGCTAAAATTCTGCATAAAATTGATTAGAAGGCACATCTAACTGCGGACTACCCGACACTAATGAAAATTTGATCTACATGCGATAAGTCATACCTTAATAAATGATCGTGTTCCTTGAGATACAACTCCGATGCATTAGATACTTTGTACGAACTACAAAGACATGCCAAGTACAATCCATTACATGGAGTAAACACAGAATGGAACTGACCACAACAACAAAATAAATTATTTTACCACTGGCACATACAGCTACCTACATGTCATTCATACGGTATTCCTGGCCTCAAGAGCCAGCAGACTGTAGTGAGGTATCATGAGTGTGATTTTGTGTGGTAGGTGTCAGCGTTCTGAGTGTTCATCAGTGATCTGACACTCTTAGTTGTGTGACAGGAATGGTCACATCCAGCCTTTAACTAGAATACCTAGTGGTATATGGTCGCACCTCTATGGCCTCTTAACACAATAAAAATTTGTGCTCCCCGAAAAAGTGGACCAAAGTTCACCATAATTGTTTAGGAGATGCTACTCCACAAACCCCTAACCATGCAAAAATTTGTGGCAATCGGTTGAAAAATGCCGGAGATATTCGCGATCGAAAATTTGTGCTACCCGAAAAAGTGGGCCAAAGTTAACCAAAATTTTTCAGAGGATGCTAGGAGTGGACATTGGATAGATACACTGATGTTTATATGGACAACTCTAAAGATCTGGGTTGTGCAATTTCTAACTAGCTGATGAACACAAAACTGAGTAGGAAAACGGAAATTGCAGTTTTCCACTAAAAACCAAAGCAAATAAAATGCATAAAATTTTCAGAGCACAACTTCCTGCAACAATCCCAGCAAATCCGAGGTAGACTGCAACAAACCTGTCTCTGTGAACAACATCCAGAAGTTCTTCTCGTTCTCGAATAGCACATACGTTAGTCCGTATTTTGCGGAATTCATGTGAATAGTCTTGCAGTATGTCCCAATGCCGTTGTAATGTATGTAGCACTGTAGCATTAGGACCTCCTGCTTGCACTTGGGCATACTCCGACAGCTTTTCATTGACTTGCGTCAGCTGCAATACAAACTTAAAGCTGATCGATCGCTTACGCGCGACACATTGAACGCCCCGATTACTGACAAACAGACAATCCCAATGGTCATTCGCAATTACCATTGGCTGAACTCGGCAAGCCGAGTCCTAATATCTACCTGCTCCACACCACTGGTTCAAACGGGAGAGCGTAAACAATTTTCACTGTTTACCTTGACCTTTGACCTACGACCTTGACCTCCAACCACAGGCTAGCCAAGTTGAAGGTCGACTCTCACGCCAAAAATCAAGGTCAAAGGTGAAGTGGTTCAAACAGTAGAGCGCCCACAGCCAAACGGACGGACACACGGATGCTACCAAACGTATTATTGCCCCTGCTACGTGGTCGATAATGAAATGCAATCCGAGGCAAAATAATACTTCACCACACAGCATCACCACCACCATCTACATTTTAACAACCATCTTTCAACTGCACCCAAGTTAACTAGTTTCCTCCTTAGTACTGTGCATCACATGGAACTGGCAGAGGTCCTTATGAGTTGAATGCTCTACCCATCACTCAAAGACATGGCAGGTCCATCCAGAGAAAATCACCCACAGATTACCTCACTGTTGTCATCAGTCATCAGACTCATGAAGAAAGAGCAGTTACTGTGCCAGCTCTTCAACATCAGTATCCTACGACATCTTAAGTTAATTACACCATAACAACTGTGGTCATCCATAAAGCTAATTATCATCTGCTGGTCTGTATTGTGTCAGTAACAATTCACATTAACTGCAAACATGCCAGTGTACAGTATACATCCATTAATTCTAATAATGTTTAACAAACTAATGTACTAATAATTACTTATCCACGCAAAGTAAGCCAATATATTTTTTGGCCCATTCTAAGGGGCCATAGCGGTCCCCTCTGTCACGCATTGTCGTTGTCGTCGGCGTTGTTGATGTGGACATCGGCGTGAGGCGGCTCGCAGTGGCGAATGGGCCCAACATTTTTCAAATGCTTCTTGTTACCTTAAGCATGTTTTTGGTATTTGAATTGGCACAAATATAGACAGGAAAAAAGCCCAAACTTTCCATAACTGTTACAATGTAATTACACAACTAAAGTAACAAACAGCAGTCCAAAATATTGCCAAACCTTTGTCAAAAGTTGCTCAATGTCAAGAGATATGTTATCAAACATCTGAGCAGTACTGGCCTTGTTTGACATTGCAAGTGGGTCACTAAACACAATATATTTAATAACTGTTTATAAATATTTAAAAGTTCAGTATACATAGAAATACGTATCTTGTTCATAAATTACGTAACAGAAAAGAATTATAAAATTAAAGCAAAAATTAATTAATGTTTCGAAGAAGCTTAATCACGAATAGACCAAGACATGTTCAAATAATAGATAAATATTCAACAGTCATTCCACAATATGATAACACAATTATGAAAGGTTATCATTAGAGTTGTTCCGGTTCCCAAATTTTTGTTAAGGGTTCATTTCAACTGTTTTTGGGGTTAAAAAAAACTGCAGTTTTTGATTTATTTTTAATTGTTCAGAATGGCCCATCTCTACTCTCTAGATCAATGGTGACAAAATGCACACCGGTCCGATAGTCATTTACACATTAACAAGTCTGCCAAATTACAAAAATTTTGGCTATTATGCATTTATAAATAGTTAATTAGTTCTTACCAAGTTACCATATATCTGAAACCTTTAAAATAATTAAAATAAACTGTTTTTATTTACATTTACGCTGTCATTATGATTGTTTGTGTTCTGTCATTGCCAAGCCAGCATGAAAATTTCCACCCAACAATCTCCCAAAATTAACCTAAGTGCATGCGCACTGTGGAGTGTGGCATGCTAATTTCCCCATGAGCAAGGTCTTAAAATAGCCCAAATGGGCGGGAAACCACAGAACTGGCAACTGTCAGCTAGTCATGGTGGGACCAAACTGACGTAATTTCTGTCGTTTACGGAAACTCTTGACTAAATGCAAACTTCATCTGTAAAATTTTAACATATAAATGGCCTAAAAACCATACGTTTTGGCAAAAAAATCTAGGTTTTGAACTAGCATGTATGGACTCAATAAAAGACCTAGGTTTAGGTTTCCGGTTTAGATACTGTAACAACACTAATCAAAATACAAATGTAATTTTAAGACAACTACACGGCATTAGTTGTTACAATAAGATGACAAGTGACAAGTAATGCTACTCGGTAAAGTTTGTTTAATGCCAAAATAATATTTTTGCCCACACGAAATGCAACAAAAATGACACAAGAGTTACAAGACCACCAAAATAAGACAAGAAGCTACAAATTTACTATCAACTCCTCAACCAAATAGTAAACTAACTTGATTTGTGGTCCATAATCTTGACTGCCACTATAGTTTGTACCAAGCTTACTGAATGATACAAGTTTTAAGTCAACTTCATTTTCTAGGTGACATGCTTGTTTACGCAAATCTACAAACAATTACCACAAGTCACATTTATATATACAAACTGATACCACAATTATTTTTTAATGCTTTGAACCAATAACATGAGAACATGAGTGAAAAAGGAAATGTCATCTGTAAAAAGTTTAAATTCTGCTCCAACTACATCCATAAAATGTGGATGTGTAGATCTGCAAATGTGATAAGCAGTAAACTGCAGATTTTATCTGCAGATGTGACAGGTGCAGATGTTTGAATGTTTAGGGTTAGTAGGGTTAGGGTTTAGCATTAGGGTAGTGCTAGGGTTAGCATCCACAGTATCATCCGCATTTACACATGGCTGCAAAATGCAGATTGCAGAAAAACCACAATGGGTAAACTGCGGATCTGGACATGTGTGTATGTGACGACTACATCATCAGATAACATCTGCAGTTTATCGGTTGTCACATCCACATATTACCCGTGGTCCACCAATCATGGATTACAGTTCTAAAAAACCTTCGTTGTAGGCAATATCTAATACGCAGACAGCCGGCCGGCAGCGTCATGGCCCATGGGGACCTCTACGGCCTGCTGCATTTTAAAAAGTGTACTATAGTTTTTTTTTTAATTTGTATAATCAGAAAATAGATGTGGACATTGAGGTCTGATACCTGTGTCCATAAATTCCTGCTGAGTTGACAGCTGAGTTGTACAACACAGACACAGTAGTTAGACATAGGGCTAGGCTTTAGGGTTTAGTGAAGGCCAGGTTTTACAGCTAGGGTTAGTAGGGTTATGCATGGTGCATTGGTGCTAAAGCGGTAGTAAATGACATTGCAGTCAGTGTCGAAAAACACCAAAGTGGTGGTAAATTGGCGCAGAATGACCATACTCATCTTAAAACCTAACCCTAACACTAATCTCAAACCTACTTACTCTTGCTGAGTCTACTAAACCCCAATAATTCTAACCGAAAAAGTAGAATATTTAATGTTCATTGGCACTTAGTGCAGTCATTGGGTCATCATTTACCACTGCTTTAGATTTATTTTTGGGTTATACTGTTAGCGTTATACACCCGCTGGTGGTGGCTGGTAGGGCCAGTGGTAATCTGTATGAGTGAGTGAGTGAGTAAGTACATTTATACCCAGTGCACTATAAAACAGAGTCACTAGTGCGCTGCAGTCTAGCTAAACAGCAGTCTTTAAAATTTGTCTGAAATGCCCGAGTTCAATGTCAGGTTGTCGCAGAGTTGCGGGTAAACTGTTTCAGTCCTGCCACCGAAAAGCTCCTGTCTCCCAGAAGAGTGTTGGTTCGCAGAACTGTGAGAGCGTTGGCCTTGGCAGAGCGAAGACGGCGACGTCCAGAGTCCGCAATGAGCTGGCGATAAGCTGTGGTATTCATCGGAACCCACTTCAGCTATGGCTGGCTGCAAATTAGAGATAGCCTTTCTTTAGCCTAGTCCTTAGCCTAGAATGCCTAAGCCGTCATTCGAGGCTAAGGCAACGGACATACGAATATCCACTCAAACACTTTACTGGAAAAAAATACAAAGTAAAACTGTAAATAAACACCACCGACCATACGAGACAGTTTATAGAAATAGGCCTACTTTTGTCATACTATAATGAAACATCAAAGACAAATATTACAAAAAGATAACTGTGTTCAATTTTCAGCTACAATATGCACGTAAACTTCTAAGCAAGCTCATTAGTATTGCAGCCTGCCTGCAGCCTGCTGGCATAGTGCACACCACTTACGTGACTATCTCTGATCTGGCTGCCAGCTAGGGATGCACCAATTTTGTAATTTTGTAAATGTGTACGCGAAATCCTGTAAACGTTTAGTAAATGTTGACATGATACGGTAGCCAATAACAAAAGTGGAGGTTTTTCAGTTATGATAAAAGCACCATAATGAGTAACAGCCAGCAAAAGCCACCTGTGATGTCACCTTGGCAGCCTGTAATAAAGTTCACTCACCTTGTAATTTGCCTTGTGTGGCCTCACAGCAGGACACTCCAACCAGAGTGGCCTAGGGCTTAGCAGATCAATCCATGAAGAAGCCCATCTTTGTCCTTCTTAACTTTTGCAAACCATTTTTGAAGACATTGAGGCTGGTAGACTCATCTATCTGCTGCTCCATCATGTTCCAGCTTTTCATTACTGTGTTGGAAAAAAATATTTCCAACACTCCCGAGTGCACCTCATTTTGGTTAGTTTTAATGAGTTGTCTCTTGTTCCTTTGTTATTTTTATCAAGTGCAAATAAATCCTGGAGCCCAAATATTGCCATTCCCCGCTCATCTTAAAAACATATCAAATCCCATCTGTTTCTTCTTTCCTCCAATGACCAGAAATTTAAACACCTTAATCTTTCTTCCTAGGTCAGCCCATCCATACTACTAATCATTTTCGTAAATCTATGTTCAATCTTTTCCAGAAGCTCCTTGTCGTTCTTATAATAAGGACTTCATGCACTGACACAATATTCTACATGTGGTCTATGTAGGGTTTTGTATAAAATTGCCATTTTAATTTTCAAGTGTGATGCAAAAATGCACTATTGAATGATATAGTCTATTCTTCATTTTTAGAGCCAAATTTCGTCTAGATGCCATATCTGTGTACACTAACGTGTAATTTTGTAACATGTAAACGATTTGATGCGTGCACTCCCGTACATGTTTTTGGGTATGATTAAGTCACCTGTTGTTTTCGTTACCATAGATGTGACAATTTAATAAAAAAAAGTTCATTTGTGAGTAAATTATGTCATGTTTGTTACTGCTTTGTTGTAATCAGTAAAGTCGGGTTATTTTAAACGGTTAACTCGCGGACAGACCAACTCGCCCACAGTCAAGTCGCGGACAAGCCTACTCGCGGACAAGTCAACTCGCAGACAGTGCAAGTCGCACACAAGACGACTCGCACACAGGTCAACTCGCACACGAGTC
>Ga0209782_1002492_pt1 | contig 10288 bp, 6 predicted proteins | sample WorMetmaBAHAMAS1_FD_187390 | JGI IMG/M metagenome (GOLD analysis project Ga0209782, IMG submission 187390) | Marine gutless worms symbiont microbial communities from Max Planck institute for Marine Microbiology, Germany - Inanidrilus... | ecosystem: Host-associated > Annelida > Digestive system >...
GTATCGGTGTCTGAAGTTCAGTGTGATATGCCATTTTCCATTCTGGACCCATGGATAACGTGGTCAAATATCACGTGGATATTGACGGTGTCCAATGACAATGTGACATTCAGTAACCCGATCTTTGTCTTCGTGTTTGACTCAAAGTGTCTTGAGTGCACTGATACCTTTGAATGTCAACAAAAGGTATGCTTCATTTTATAATATTTAGGATATGATAATTGCAGGTAAAGCATACGTTGAGACGTGTATGCAGTTTTTCACATATCATTTAGTGCAAATATTCGTATACAGAACAGTTGAACTAACTTCTTAAACACGTGTTGTATTCCTCCTTCTTAAAGCAGAAAGTTAAGTGATAATGTGGCACTCATAATTAATAAATAACATAGCACTGACTGTGTAGCTTATGAAATGCAGGCCAACTTACATGGTGCCACCTTTCACTCTTGTTTGTAACAAATGAATGCATCTGAAAACTCCATCTGTTTTTGGCACATAAACTGTGTTTTTAAAATCAGCAAGTAGAGGGCACCATATGTAGCAAGTAACAGGACGACATGCTATCTTATTGCACAAAACACCATAGTGTACCTGCAGTATGTGAATGTCACTATTTAACAGCTAGATTTAAAACCTATAGATTATAATTATCAGTTTGCGACCCTCAGCCTCGGATCTACATTTGCAAGGAGCTCGATACCATTAATCAGTTACAGTAGGTGATAGTGTTAAGTTTCACCAACTGCCACAAGTCTATGTTGATCACAAGTTTTCACAACATTGGTCATTTTGCAATGCATAAGAATGACAGACATTTAACAGACAGTTTACTAACTGTTCATACTGTAAAATTATTGATGTTATGACACATGAAAATATTTATTGCAGTGGAGTGTAACATACTTAGCAAATTGTCAACCTAAACTAGACGTGTGGATAGATGTAGTGCCCTTTATTTAGCCCACTTGGCAAACTTGAACTGTAGTTTTGGTTTTGACAGGTAGCACATGAGTGCTCACCTAATTTCTAGATTATTTTCTTTATTTTCTTGATCTGATGTGCATATCGTGGATGATGCAGATGCTAAACATAAATTTATATCATTTAATTTTATAACTTTGGTGATTGTTAATAACACTTTGTACAGGAGGACACATGTTTGATCAACGGAAACTGCTATGATGATGGCGAAGTTAATCCGGAGAATCAGCTTCAAAGCTGCAATGCAACGAACAGTGCTACTGAATGGACAGAAGAAGTTACACCCCCTACAACTACAGCAGCTCCGAGTACAGAAGCTACAAGTACATCTGCTGGAAGTACATCAATTGACACTATGTCTACAGGAACAGTAACTACAGGAATAATGACTACGTTAGCTCCTGGTAGTTTTTCTGTTCTTTATCACGTAATGATTTATAAGCTAAAGCTATAGATGTAGTCAACTGCATCTCCAAGTAGACTCCATACATTTTGTTGCAATTCACAAAACCTACCAGAATTAACCCACATCTGCACATGCTGAATTTTTGTATCTAATAAGTATGGTTTATCTTTACGAGCTGCTTCAATGCTACTTTGAGACACTGTGATCACTGATTGACATCCATGCACCACTGCAGATTGTCAACTGCTGCCAGGATTTAAGATCAGCACACTTGTGTGACAGTGAGTGTCATAGGGAGAAGGCAAAGACACAAAGGCTGGAGCATGTTTAAGCTTAAATTCCACGGAAGTAGTTTTCCTTGTAGCATCCTCGTAGCTCCTTGTGACATCCTCATGAGGATGTCACTAACAAGTCAGGAGGAATTCGGGCGTGTCGGATGTGTCGGATGAGGATGCAACAAGGATCCTCGCAAGGATGTCCACAAAAAGTCGTGCATACGCAGTGTACTTGGTGCACTACCAGCGAAGCAGTGCACACTTGATCCAGCACCAAGATGGCTCATCAAACGGCTGGCCAACATCATTTTGCCAGTTATCAGTCACCTGTGCAGTGTTTTGCAATAGTCATGTCACCTCTGTACTGCGCTGAACATCTGCCGAGCTGACATTCCATGAGCACGTCCGACATGTCACCAGCAGTTGCTTCTTCCATCTGTGCCATCTCCACCAAATCTGGAAGCACATCAACTGCCAAGTCATGAAGCAGTTGGAGCATGCATTTGTTATAGCAGACTTGACTATTGTAATGGTATCCTAGCCAGTCTTCCAAAGTGTCTACTGAGTCAGCTACAACGAGTCCAAAAGGCTGCTGCCAGACATGGACTAGGACTGCAGCCACGTGACCATATCAAGCCAGCACTGTTTGAACTACATTGGCTGCCAGTCATCTTAAGGATCGAATACAAGCTGTGTCTGCTGATGCATTCTGCTACTGTCCGCTGCTGTCCCAGCTACATCAGTGATACTGTTCAGACTACTGCTGCATCATCTCGCCGACAAGGACTATGTTCCTCTACTGATATTCTCACCTATACAATTCTATCCAAGCCTGGAGAACGGGCATTTTCTGTGGCTGGTCCGTCTGCTTGAAACTTGCTCCCAGTATCCATTTGCAACATTTCAGACATTACCATTATTACAAGTCATCTTAAGTCTCATCTTTTAAAACTTTATTTTAGTACTTAATTTTATGTGTGTTCCAGTTTTTATTATGTGAACTATGTAATACGCCAGTGGACAATTATTTTTTGTAACTATTGTAAGCCAAATAACTAAAGTAAAGTAAAGTGTCAGTTTGTAAGCAAAATTCTAGCCAAATAATCAGACAGCACACCTTGTAACGAAGTGCATCAGCCGTGCCTTCAGTTCAGTGCAATGGGCTTCTGGTAAGAAAAGACTAGCTGGTCTATTGAAAGAGACAGTTACACTGTTATTTGTTGCATGGTGGTAGACCACTGGCTTTGGGAGCTGCAGTATGTACTACAGTCAGTGATTCATAAATGATTGCCACCAGTTAGTCTGTTGGCACTGTTACTGAATAGGCTGATTGAAAATGTTTAGAATAATCAGACAGAAAATGTTTAGAAATACACCTGCTATGCACATGTTTTGAACTGTGTCAATAGAGACACATGGGCCATGAATGACGATACTTGTCCTTTGTTGTTTAGCCCTGGAAAATAAAGTTTCTCCGGGGTTATTACTGGTTGAAAGCTCACAGCATCTAGCGTGGTCATTGACATTTAATCTTCTGAAATCAGACAATTGATTTTGGAATCCCGTGTGCCAAATGAAAGGCATAAGTCAATTTTGCCAATTTCGCCCCAAAATTGGTTGCCATGACAATTACTTTTGAGTGATCGAATGAACTGTGAACTCTTATATGTCTACAACTCTACCAATCCTGAAAATTTGGTGAAGATTGATACAGTATTTTCTCAAGTTACCAATTTGTAAGCTGGACCAGTACAATGAAAAATAAAGAGAAGAAACAATCGCAAAATATAATAATATTATAGCCAACCAACAGATCTGCTGGGCTGGGAGGACTAAATAACAATCAACATATTTATGATTATAATGAATTATAATGCAGCACTAAAGTACTGTTGTCATTCAAACTGCCGTGTGAACAGGGCTTGTAAACCTGACGACTGTTGAGTTCATCGGTCCAGTGTTCATCACTTATGACTCTTACACCGACTACTACTTCACATGTCAACTGAATGTTACTGTCAGTGGTGACATTACTGCAATGTTTGACGTCGCATTGACATTTGACGGTGAATTGGATCTCAGCTTGCCAATCAAAACAACTACCACATCTGCACTTGAAGTCACGTTCACTACAGATGACTTTGGACAACACTTCGGGCAAACGGTAAAATATAATAGATTGCTACATAAAACGTAAGTAATGTTATGTCAGTTAATGCCTCTCACATGGATGATATTTTTCATTAATAATTTTTTTAGATGCGTCACTATTGCAACAGAAATTCAATCACTTGCTAGTTGTACCTCACTAAGGCAGAGAGCATTGTCTAAAGCTTGATATATGCTATTATAATTTATGTCTCCGTTAGTTATTGTAGTTGTTACTTAAGAATTAATGGTAAAGACTGAATATAATTGTAAATGTGTGTATGTCACAATACAATCCTGATGCCGTACATGATATACAATAATACACAACATATATGACGTAACAGTATCACCTTTTTTCCATTCAACACCAGGGCTAACACTAGAGGCAATAGTTGTAAACTTCCTAATCATACGTTTCGTTATGATTTATGAAAACATTTTTTTCTCTGCATGTGTTGTAAATATTTGGAATAACTTGCCAAATTCTGTTGTAAATGCAAGCACAGTTATTGCATTTAAAAGCACGATTAGATAAGTTTTGGTCACACCAAGCAGTTAAGTTTGATTTTACCGCCGATCTGACTAGTATGGAAAACCGATCTGAGGAAATTTTTTATTTATAAAGTAATATTGTTTTTATAATTTGCTTTGTTAATATTGATACGGACATAGAGATGTTTAACACCTGCATCTGTGTTTTCCTGTTGAGTGAGTTGAGTATGATAAATGATAATAACTGAATGTTATGATATTCTGTGTGTTGACGGTGAAAACTCGCTTCTGTATCATCCTGCCAAATTGCAATGTAAATGCTAGAAGTGAAAATGCCTGCATATTTGTGCTTCCATCAGGTGAAGTTTTGGTGTAAAAATTAGTCCATTAAAAATATTGTACTATAACTGTATCAGAATACATATAGAAAAACAAAAAATCCTGCAAGATAATATTTAATCCATTTTCCGGCACACCCATGTGGGAGAGATCATTAGCACTAATAACGAAGAAACAGGATGCCAGGTTTATGTAGTTGTGTGTTTCTGTGCAGTTTTCGTGTGCTGCTCGAGTGAGCAGTTCTGATGATGAATTTATCCTGAGCAATACGTCGTATTTTGTTGGAATCCACTTTTGGACTGTAAGATATTTTCTTGCTTTGTCAATTTCAAAATTTTTATTCTAAAGCATCTTTAGCATAGTTTGCTTAGTTGTTGTACATATGTGAACAATATTGCATTTATATTACTGCTAATTTCGTCCAACAGTTGTCTTTTATTTGACTGAAATTGGTCAAATGTCAGATGTTTCCTAATTAAAACTATCAGTTATAACTATTGAGTAATTAGGTTAGGATATGGTTAGTAGATCTGTGCGGGTAATAGTGAGGGATAGCTTAATGATACATAAGAATACTAAAGTGACGAACACTTAAAAACATGGATGTAATAAACCTAATCTAACTCAATGATGTGTTTGTATAATTTTTTTAATGTAAAGTCACAATAATGTTATAATAAACTTTGACTAGTGAAACAAAATTATCGAACACAGCAAAAATAATACTGTGTAGTCTAGGATACATGTGTTCTCATAGCAAATAAAAGACATCAATTTCAATCGTCTCAGCAACATCTGAGTTGATCTCATGATTGAAGATTATGCCAGTGAGTATAAGTGTGGCAGTGCCTCACCAGTGTTACAACGGTTTTAATAACAAAACGTCTTATACATGTCTGATGACCATGAACTAAATGTTTGATTTTTGTGATGTTCTGCTGTAGCTTTTAAATCTCAATCTTTTATTAATACACTTGTGTATGTGTTGTCTAGGTACCGTACAACTACACATGTGCTCCTTCAGATGGGTACAATGTATTCAACGACTTGACAGTTAGTGTTGGCTATATCTGGTTATTTTCATTGAACACAAAATTTGTTGATTACCATTTTGTGTTTAGTTTTCATGCGTATTTTACAAAATGATGTCTCATAATGTCTCTGGCATGACGATAGCACATTCAATGCTATAATTTATATTATTAGGCCTTTTGACATCTGGGACAATCTGCATATGGTCGCAGTCAACTAACTACTCTCATTGCTATTATTGCATTCATCTGTGCATATTTGTTGGTTACAATAAAGTAATTTGATGCTGTTGGTTAACTAGCAGGAAATACATTGCACCTAATGGCTCTCTTAACACACAGCCCAATTGCTTCCTTTCAGATAAGAGACAAAAATAAAATAAACTAAAATATGTAGCTTATGACATGGCCAACTGTCATGTGTTTTTATCAGATGTTTGAGAATGCATATGTGATCGAGATGTGGGAAAGTACTCCATACGTCGAGCTGTTCTTCCAAGCCACTGTTCCCATCTCGTGTTCCGGCTGCTCTGCCACTATCCAGCTGAGAAGTCACTTTGGCCTGACTGTGTCCAGTTGCTCCATGACGTTTGCTGCATCTGATCCGCCACTGACGACTCACATTCTACGAGTTCGAGCTGTCCAGGTTGCCGGATCATTCTCCAGGATTGTGGGACTTGAGTTTGCTGCAGTCTCAAGTGACGAAACGTGGTGGAATGGATACATGCTGCCTGATGTTTTCGTAAGTTGTCTTATTGGTGAACAAACAAACTGGAACTAGAAACGCATGGCAAAGCCTAGAGTATAGCCTGCTCGGTGCCATACTGTTGCCCCCTAGAGAATACTAATGAAACACACTTACTTACATTTTTGACGCCGACTGTACAAATTCTTATGTTTAAACTCCATGGTCACTGCACCAAATCTCACCAAATTTCTACAAGATGTACAGAAGTGATTGCTGATTACTCTGCTGAAATCAAAATTGCAATCTTCCAATCCATTTCATAATGCCAAGGTGACGAATGAAGATCGTCGTAAAATTGCGGAAGAATCGCGGCAAAAATTGCACGTTTTAACAGCATAAACTCGGAGATTATCGGACAAAGTTAACCAAATTTGTACATCATGTAGCTGGATTAATGCCATTTAATCTTTTGAAAGCAACGGCCAATCTGTTATGGAACGCACAAGCAAAGAGTAAAGGTCGTTCCTAGCGATGTCTGCGAACATAAAGAAAAAACATTGCCAAAATATATAGCCCTTTCGGCAAGTTTACCGAGCAGGCTAAATAAAGTGTCATTATTTCGTCAAATTTGCTCAGATGTAATTAATGCTTTCAGTTTAATGCGACTCAACTACTACAACATAGTTTAAGGTAGGCATTAGATCCTATCCACACACAAGTAATAAGTGAATTGATCATGATGACAGTGATGATGATGTAACACACATCGTTGTAAAAAGTAAAATCAGAAGTAAATAAAATACCCCACAAGTAAATGGTATTCGACAGAGTGGTCTGTTGGTGTTTGTCTCATAGTTAGAATGATAGTTAGGGTATCCAAAAGAGGATCTCAGTATATCTTGAGGCTGCTAATGGTCACAAGATCGGTCCTTTAGGTTGCACACACTTGTGTATTTCAGTCACCAGCAACGAAACTCAGTATTAGTTAGAAGCTAGCGATAGTGGTAGTAAGTGAAGATCTGCTTGGATCTAGTGATAAACTTAGCAATAAAGTTATCCTCGCTGCTTGAACATGCAGTGGCAATGCAACTTCAATTACAAGGCCACATCAGATAATATTATGAATTTGAATACTGGAAGAAATTTTTGAATCTCACTGAAGTTGCATAAAAAGTTTAATTTCATGCTGTTTGCTAAACATTACAAAGCTCAAAACTATTTTGCTAATTTTTTTAGGACTTTAAAAACTGTTATTGGCAATTTACGGATTTTGATTAAGTCTGTTCGCAACTTTGTTAATGATACATCTTTGTTATGTGTTATTTCAAATTTCGTAACGTTTAGTAGAAATGTGACAGCAGGCAATAGGCAAGTGGCAAAACGGTAGTCAAATATGGCTGGATGTTGTTCAGATACTGGTGAAAGACCTGTGGCGTATGAAGTCATGCACGAGCATTTTGGATCCGCACATGAAGACATTTGACTCTGTGTAAGTTTTGGGTTTTTTAGTAAAGTTACCGTACAATTTCCTAAAGTAATTTGGAAGCAGAACAGACCATGGTGCCATCCCTGGTGGCGGACCCACCCACAGCCATTGTACACAATTGTTTGAGCGTATTTGCCAGGTGGCGCCAATGTGCACACCCATCTGATATGCATACGCAATTCCTTTGGCCCACCCCACTTATGATCCCAAATATCAGCTCAGTTGGTTTATCTATGTTTGCACTGCCGATGCCACATACTCCCAATAAGCTGCATTGTGATTTTCTATTTCTCCCCCAAATTTGCCCTTCTAATGTGTAATCTGGTCCCTAATTTAATAACGTAATTTTAGTGACAGTGGATATAGTCAATTACTAAATAGCAGCGTTTATTCAACCTGCATTGGTGAGACAGTGGTCTTGCCATAGAGCAGGCCTATATGTATACCGAGTTTGGTGTTGATAGCGGAACTGGTTTTTCTTTTAGAGCACAAACACACACACGCACAGACACACAGACACACAGTCACAGTTGCCACTGATCACCCTACTCACGCATCGGCTACTTTCAACATTGACATGGGTAATAATGGCATTCTCGCTTCATTTTCGTGCACTTAAGCAATGTTATCAATGTAGAGTGACTATGCTGTATTGTCTCATGATGTCTTTTATGAGAATGACGTTGTAGCTTGACTTCAAAGCTGTCAGCCGATTTTTTCAGTGGCAGCAAAAACGTTGCAGCTGTTTAGCCAGATTTTTTTCTGGTTAATATTTGGCTGCCACATAAAAATTTGGTGTGGCTGACAAATTTGGTGGCTGATGGGTCCAGTTAATGTTAGCAACATGCTTACATGCTAGAAATTCTTAAATATATTACTTACTGACATACAACAGTAGATCAACCAAACTTCTTAGCACTTTTAGTTGCATTTCGGAAACTGAACACTGCCCGTGTAGACTTATACACTATTATATCTGTAGCTGTGTGCATCTGAACCTTTGTCACTGCGTCAGTTTGATTGATTTGTTAATTTTGTTTTGTGCAGACGATATCACATTTATTCATTGGGTGACTTTGTACTGTGGCGAAGTAAGACGTGCAGGAATGTTGAGGTCAGTTGACAAAATTAATTACAAAATATTTCTAATCTATTTAACTAATATGATAGAAAATTGCTTTATTAATGTAATTTATTATTAACAGAGTATTTTACATTGCCTCATCTTGTGCATGACATCATGTTTGCAACTTTGTATATAATAGCCAGGAATAGGCAACACATTAAGGGCATGTATACAAAATGACTTAGCAGCAGCAGCAGCAGCAGACTGGATGAAGTCTGATAAGTCGGATGTGAATGTGATGCTTTGTTTGCCTTGTGTGTTGACACAGGTGCATGTTCGCACCAAGCCGTGTTACGGACGTGAAGATGTCAGCTGCAACTGTGCCGTGGCTATGCGTGAAGGCAACCACGTACTCGGAGTGTATGCCTGTGATGCAGACAAGCCACCGGTTGCCATATGCTATCTTGATGACCCGCTAGTGCCTGGTGCTAGCATCCGAATCACTCCTAGTGGACGAACATACACGGTAAATGAAGAGCTCGGATACACTTTTAAGTGCTGTGTTTGAAAGTTATTTTTGTGTTTTGAAGTATTAATTAATTTAGCCCGCTCAGCTAAGTTGTCAACCGGCCTATATATTTACCTTCCATAATTTCTTTTCTTTTACTTCTTCTTTTTTAAAATGATTTATCGGAGAACAATTATCTCAGGATCTGCTGGACCGATTTTTGCAATCTTTTTACTGAATGAAAGCGTTTTGGGTGCAGATGAACGATCTTGTCCTATTTTTCCGATGTCTCAAGGGACGTTGCCATGGCACCCAATTGTGTGAAAAAATGGTAAACTCCGCACTTTCGTCGCTCTGGCATTCATACATGGAATGGGATAACGCTGTGTATATGCATGATTTAATGGCATCATTAATGCCGCTATATCGTGTAAAATTTTGGTGAAGATTGGACCAGTAGTTTGGCAGAGAACAGGCTAAAAAATGGAAATTGTGCTGCAACTCGGCTTCAGTTTGACGATCGTCATCCATTCGTCATGCTAGTATTTGAAAATGAATTGATTTGTTGACAGTTAACGGAGTTTTCTGTCTTTTTCTAGTCAGCCAAATAACACCAAAGCAGCAGTGATACATTGTTTTATGTTTCTGTTTGATGTTTGTATTTTGTAGAATTAGTAGTTATGGATTTAGTTTTGTGTTAGCCTAGGTTTATTGTTATCATTTTTTTATCTCCTAGCTTTGTGTTTGATTTTCTTCATCATCATCATCATCACAAATATTTTTTAAAGTGGCCTAAGCAGCAAACGCCACCGCAAGGTCCACTACTAAGTCAGTGTCAGACAGTGTTGTGTCAGTTTTATAA